>SAMEA104404106__coassemble_23860_pt1 | contig 1681 bp, 2 predicted proteins | sample SAMEA104404106__metabat2_high_PE_007 | metagenome-assembled genome bin SAMEA104404106 (sample SAMEA104404106) | Balaenoptera acutorostrata | reverse complement strand
GTCTCATTATTGTCTGGAAGGAGGTATTTAGAATCTCTCATAATTTCGATTTTAATAAAATCTCCACATCCAAGTTCTCGTGCGAGTCTTGCAATACGAACTGCCTCGTCAGCTGTTCTTGCACCACTTGTATTAGGAAGAAGTGTTACACCTTCTGGTATATAGTCAAGAATGTTCTGACTGTCCTGTGTGTTTGTTCTTCTTACTGCAAGAGTGATAATCTGTGCTCCAGCATCCTGAACAGCAGCTTTAATAAGGTCCATTGAATATTTACCTGATCCAAGGATGAAACGTGAATCGAATTCATGTCCTCCAAGTACTAACTTATCATTATTCATTATAGTATTCCTTCTTTCTTTGTATCGTTTATAGCTTTTATAAAAGCTTTTTAAATTAAATATTGCCAGTTATTATTCTAAGCACTGTATGGGCCTCGTGGGCTGCACATATCATGGCACCTGTTGAATAAAGCGCAATATCCTTAATATCACTTGTTCCGTCACCACATAAATAAAAGTGATCAGTTATCTTCCTTGTTCTTATATTATTAGGGTCAAAAAGTCCTGCCATACCAGATGCAGCAACAAGGAACTTGTCTGGCATATAAGTTGAGACTGCATCTATAAGCATAGATTTGGCCTCGGCGTTATCAAAAGCTTCACATATAATATCGGCGTCCTTAGTATATTTACAAATATTACTCTCATCTAGTTTGTCAGTAATTGTAGTTATATTAATCTGAGGAGCTATTGTTTTGAGGTTGCTTTTAAGGGCATCAGTTTTACTAATACCTACCTGATCTACATTGTACTGTTGACGATTAAGATTTGTTACATCAACTTTATCAAAATCTATGAGTATAAGATTGCCTACACCTGCTCTTGCAAGGCATATTGAAATATTAGAGCCAAGTCCGCCAAGTCCGCACACTGCAACTGTAGCACTTTCTATTTTATTATACTCATCTATACCTATCCTATTAATAAGGGCATTTTTAATATCTACTGAACTTATTATATCAGCCACCTCCTACAAAGCTTACAACTTCAATACTGTCGCCATCGGCTAAAATCTTGCTGTCATAAGTGGCTTTTGGGATAATTTCGCCATTGCATTCAACGGCAATCCTTTTCATATTGTAGTTATTTTCTTCAAGATATGATGAAAGAGTAATTCCTGCAATATCAAGGTCTTTTCCATTAATTCTTACCATATGTATTTCACCTCGATTTAAATTCCATATGTAAAAATTTTACACTATTAAGGCAGATAATGCAATATAGCCCCTATGCTTATCTTAAAATAAGCACAATACCAAGATTTTAATAAAACATGTATTTTATAGGACGGATAAGAGTGCTTTATTATAACTTTTTCTTTAAATAAATCATTACATAAATGAAAATATGTTATAAGAAATATTCACGAAAATTAATGTAAGTTTAAAGAAAGCATATTTGAATGATGTTTATTTTTAAATAAAATAGCTCTATAATATGGAAAAATTTTTTAGAATATAGATTATGCAACAAAAATTCTACAAATTATATATGAAAAATTATATTGTAATGCGTTGTTTGAGCAACAAAGCTGGGTAATAATAACTAAAAACTATCATATCAAATTATGGAATATTACATATAAAATATAATGAATATCAAAAAAATACAATTTACATATT
>SAMEA104404106__coassemble_4037_pt1 | contig 7366 bp, 6 predicted proteins | sample SAMEA104404106__metabat2_high_PE_007 | metagenome-assembled genome bin SAMEA104404106 (sample SAMEA104404106) | Balaenoptera acutorostrata | reverse complement strand
CAAAATATGCAAAATGGAAAAAAGCAGTAGAAAGAGTAAAAGGTTGGGAGGAAATATAGATAATTAAAGGGAGGAAATGAAATGAATGTAACAGAAAGAATTGAACCTAGAGGATGGGGGATAGTAATCATAGCTTGGGCAGCTTTTATGCTAGCAAACTTATCAAACTTTGCTTTTGGTATAATTTTGCCAGATATGAGAGAAGAAATTGACTTTGGATTAGAAATATCAGGTTGGTTAAGTGCAGTAGCTTGGATAGGAAAAGGATTATTAACAATTCCAATTTCATTATTTATAACTAAGGCAAAACCAAAAAGAATTTTACAAATAATATTTCTTGTTTTAGGAAGTGGAATGTTATTACAAGGATTTGCTACAAATATATATATGTTATTTGTAGGAAGATTATTTGTAATGGGAGTAGCAGCAGGAATATTATCAGTATTAGTTCTATTTAAAATACAATATATTCCTAAAGAAAGAATGGGAATGATAAATGGAATAGAAACATTTGCTGGACCAGCAGGACAAACATTAGGAACAATTGCAATACCATTTATGTTAGCAATAATGTCAGGTTGGAGAAGCGTAATGATATTTATGGGATTTGTAGGTATAGGTTTATCAGTATTGTGGACAGCAGTTTGTAAAGATAAAAATGAAAATAAAGAAGTTACAGAAAAGTCTGCAACAACAGAAAAGAAATCTATATTAGCTCCATTAAAAGAAGCAATAAGTCAAAAAAATGTATTATTATTAGCTCTTGGATGGCCTGGAACATCATTAACATGGATAGCAATTTACACATTCTGGCCTACATATGCAGTAGAAAGTTTAGGTTTAACATTAGTTCAAGCAGGAATGGTATTAGGATTCTTACCAGTTGCATCAATGATAGCTTCATTATTATCACCAATAATTGCTAAAAAAATAGGATATGATAAACCAATAATTTGTATGTCAGGATTTATTTTACCAATATCTTACTTCGCAATGTTACAAACATCTAATATTCCATTATTATGTTTAGCATCATTTATATCAGGATATGCAGCTTATTCATTTGTACCATTAGCATTTACAGCTTTATATAAAATACCAAATATTTCATCAGAGGCAGTTTCATTAGGAACAGGATTTATATTTACTCTAGTTGGATTAGGAGGAGCTTTAGGTGGAAGTTTAGCAGGAATCTTAGGAAGTACATTTGGATTATATAAAGCAATAGCAATAACTTGTTTAGCACCATTTGTTTTTGGAATATTAACATTATTCTTAGATGAAACAGGAGAAAAAGCTCAAAAAAACAAAAATAAATAATATAAATTTAACATAAGTTTAATTTAAGATAAAGATAAAATCAGGAGGTAGTAGAAATGGCAATATTATTAACAAAAGAAGAACAAGCTTTATATGAGAAGGCTCTTAATTATGGAAATGAAAAATTATATCCACTAGCATTTGATACAGAGACAGATCCAAAATTAAATAGAGAATTAATAAAAGATATGGCTGATCATGGTTTCTGTGGAGTTGGAATTCCTAAAGAAATGGGTGGAAAAGAATATAACTATCTACAAACAGCTTTAATTTATGAAGGATTAGCTTATGGAGATGGAATGATGGCATTCCAAATGCAATTACACAACAATATTTCAATGGAAATAGCAACTTTCTATGAAGGAATAACTGATGAAGTAAAAGCTTTAGTTCCTGGACTTGCAGATGGAAGTAAATTAACAGCTTTTGCATTAACAGAATCAGCATCAGGATGTGACCCTTCAGCAACAACAGCTTATGCAGAGTTAAGAGAAGATGGATACCATCTATTTGGAAAAAAAGATTGGATATCAAATGCAGAAAATGCAGATTACTATAATGTAATGATAAAAGATGGAAAAGATTCTAAAAACATGATTATGCTTTTAGTTGATAGAGGAACAAAAGGGCTTAGATTTATAGAAAATAGAGAGCGTTTAATAGGAAATGGAATGTCTTGTGGAAGTTTAGAATTTGATGATTGTGTAGTTCCAGTAAGCAGACTATTATCAGCAAATGGATTTAAAGAAGCTTTAATAGCTATTGACGTAGCTAGAGTTTATACTCCTGCAATTGCAGTTGGAGTAGCACAAAGAGCAATAGATATTACAGCTGAATATTTATCTAAGAGAGAATCTTTTGGAACACCTATTCTAAAAAATCAAGGAGTACAATGGGAATTAGCAGATCTAAGTGCTAAAGTAGAAGCTGCAAGATGGCTTGTTTATAGAACTGCAAGTGTTATGGATTCTGGAGAACCAGTAGCAGATATTGCAGCTAAAAATAAATATTTTGGAACTCAAGTAGCTATGGAAACAGTTTTAAAATGTGCTCAATATTTTGGAGCTGAAGGATTAATGAAAGGTTCAAGAATTAGTAGATTAATGCATATGGCAAAAATGCTTCAAATAGTAGATGGAACTACTGAAATTCAAAAAATAGTTATTGGAAGAAATATTGGAAGAAAGTATTTAAAGAAAAATAAATAAGGTTTAAATATATAGGATATAAGTAAAAATAAGGGGGATAAAATGAATAAAGTAGATAAAAAAATAATGGCAGTAGAAGATGCAGTAAGATTAATAAAATCAGAAGATACAGTAGCAATTAATGGATTTGGATCACTATTATTTCCAGAAGAAGTAACTTCAGCTTTAGGAAAAAGATTCTTAGAAACAGGAGAACCAAAAAATTTAAGTTATGTATTTGGAGCTGGATTAGGAGAAGCAACAGAAGGAAGATTAGTTGATGGAATCAGCTATGAAGGAATGGTTAGAAGAGTTGTATGTTCTCACTTCATAAAAATGATAGGATTAAAAACATTAGCAAAAGAAAATAAAATAGAAGCTTATAACTTACCTTATGGAGCAATATCTCATATGTTTAGAGCTGCTGCAGGAAGAAAACCTGGAGTTATAACAAAATTAGGATTAAAAACATTCGTAGACCCTAGAAATAGTAGAGGGGCTTTAAATGATATATCAAAAGACACTTTAGCAGAATTAATGGTAATTGATGGAGAAGAATATTTATTCTATAAATCTCCAAAAATAGATGTTTCAATTATAAGAGGAACAACAGCAGATATAAATGGAAACATCACATTTGAAAAAGAAGCATTCTATCTAGACCCATTTACAACAGCAATGGCAGCGAAAGCAAATGGAGGAAAAGTAATAGTTCAAGTAGAAAGAATTTCTGGAACTAGAGCAAATCCAAGAGAAGTAAGAATACCAGGAGCAATCGTAGATGCTATTGTTGTTGCACCAAATCAATGGCAAACAATGATTGAGCAATATAACCCAGCTTATACTGGAGAATTAGTTGTACCTGATTCTCAAATCCCAGCAATTTTAGATGAAGTAACAAGATTAAGTGTTGGTGGAGGTAAAAAAGAAAGAACTTTAGTTCATAAAATTATAGCAAGAAGAGCAGCTATGGAATTAAAAGAAAATGCAGTAGTTAACTTAGGAATAGGAATTCCAGAATTAGTTCCAGGAGCAGCAAAAGAGTTAGGACTTTCAGGAGAAATGGACTTAACAATAGAAGCAGGATTAGTTGGAGGAACACCTTCAGGGGGATTAAGCTTTGGAGCAGTTATAAACCCAGAAATGTGTCAAGATACAGCTTACCAATTTGACTTATATGATGGTGGAGTTTTAGATATTACATTTGTTGGAGCAATGCAAGTAGATAAAAAAGGAAATGTAAACGTAAGTAAATCAGGTGGAAATATAATTGGAGTTGGAGGATTTGTAAACTTAACTCAAAGTGCTAAAAAATGTGTATTCTGCTTCCCATTCTCAGGTGGAGGAAACAAAATGGAAATGGTAGACGGAAAAATGCATATTATTCAAGAAGGAAAATATCAAAAATTCTGTGAAAAAGTTGATGAAATCAGTGCAAGTGGAGAATACGCAGTAGAATCTGGACAAGAAGTTTTATATGTAACAGAAAGATGTGTATTTAAATTAACTCCAGAAGGATTAGAAATCACAGAAATAGCTCCAGGATTAGATATTGAAAAAGATATAATTTCTTTAATGCCATTTAGACCTTTAATATCAAAAGATCTAAAAGTAATGGATGCTAGATTCTTTGCATAATAAAATAAAATTATTAAGATAAATACTTTTTAGAGGGTTTTAGTTTTAAAACCCTCTTTAAAGATTATTTTTTAACAAATGTACTATTAAATTTAAAGTTAAAGTATATTTGTTAGAAAATAAGGATAGATAAGGAGGAGTAAATGGATTTTCAATTAACTAAAGCTCAAGAAATATTAAAAAAAGTAGCGAAGGAATTTGCTGAAAAAGAAGTAGGCCCTTTAGCTGCTGAAATAGATAAAACAGGAATTTATCCAAAAGAAACATTTGAAAAAATGGTAAAAATAGGATTCACAGGAATAGGAACACCAATAGAATATGGTGGTTCAGGTGGAAATGATACTGATAAGGTTATAGTAGTAAATGAAATTGCTAAGAAATGTGCAGCAACAGCAGCTATCTTATCAATACACACAATTTTTGCACAAGGAATTTTAAAATTTGGAAATGAAGAACAAAAGAAAAAATATTTACCAATGATGGCAGATGGTGGACATTTAGGAGCTTTTGCTTTAACAGAACCAAATGCAGGAACAGATGCTGGTTCAGCAAAAACAACAGCAATTTTAGATGAGGAAACAGGGGAATATATAATTAATGGTACTAAATGCTTTATCTCTGGTGGAGGTCAAGCATCAGCAGTAATAGTATTTGCTTTAACAGAACCTGCAAAAGGATTAAAAGGAATGTCAGCAATAATAGTAGAAAAAGGAACTTCAGGATTCTCTATAGGAAAAATTGAAGAAAAAATGGGAATTCATGGTTCTGAAACTGCTGAATTGATATTTGATAATTGTAGAGTACCAAAAGAAAATCTTTTAGGAAAATTAGGAAAAGGATTTAATATAGCAATGGCTTGTCTTGATGGAGCAAGAATAGGAGTAGCTGCTCAAGCATTAGGAATAGCTGAAGGGGCATTAGAAGAAAGTATAAAATATGCAAAAGAAAGAGTGCAATTTGGAAAACCAATAGCTGAATTACAAGGAATCCAATGGTATTTAGCAGAAATGGCTACTAAAATAGAAGCAGCAAGATGGTTAATTTACTATGCAGCTGATTTGAAAAATAAAGGAAAGAAATTTACAAAAGAAGCAGCAATGGCAAAATTCAATGCATCTACTGTAGCAAGAGAAGTAACAAATACAGCTTTACAAATACATGGAGGATATGGATATATGAAAGATTATCCATTAGAAAGAATGTATCGTGATGCAAAAATTACAGAAATATATGAAGGAACATCTGAAGTACATAAAGTTGTAATTTCAAGAGCTATTCTAGGTTAGGAGGAAAAATAACGAATGAATATAATAGTATGTTTAAAACAAGTACCAGATACAAATGAAGTAAAAATAAATCAAGAAACAGGAACATTAATAAGAGATGGTGTACCTAGTATAATTAACCCTGATGATAAAAATGGATTAGAGGAAGCATTAAGATTAAAAGATGAATTTGGTGGAAAGGTAACTGTTATTAGTATGGGACCACCTCAAGCAAAAGAAGCATTAAAAGAAGCAGTAGCAATGGGAGCAGATGAAGTTTATTTGGTTTCTGATAGAGCTTTTGGAGGATCAGATACTTGGGCAACAGCAACAATTTTAACAGCTGCAATAGAAAAGATTGGAAATTATGATTTAATAATATGTGGAAGACAAGCAATAGATGGAGATACTGCACAAGTAGGGCCAGAGATAGCTGAATTTTTAAATATTCCTCAAGTAACATATGCTAAAAAAGTTGAATTAAAGGAAGATAAATTAGTAATAACTAGATTTACAGAAACTGGGGATTATGTAATAGAAAGTAAAATGCCAATGCTTTTAACTGCAATTAAAGAGTTAAATACTCCAAGATACCCAACTGTAAAAGGAATATATAAAGCATATGAAACACTAAAAGAAGAAGAAATAAAAATATTAACACTTGCAGATTTAGAAATTGATACAACTCAAATAGGATTAAAAGGTTCTCCTACAAATGTTTATAGATCTTTTGTACCAGTAAAAAGTAAAGAAAATAAAATAATGGAATACAAAGGAAAAGAAACAATAGATATTTTAATGAAAGAATTACATAGTTTAAATTTAATATAGGAGGAGAATAATGTCTAGAGCAAAAGTAAATCAAAATATAAATCTTGATGAATATAATGATGTTTGGATAATTGGAGAACAAAGAAAAGGGAAAATACAACCTGTTACAATAGAATTAATAGGAGAAGGAAAAAAATTAGCAAAACAATTAAATAAAAAATTAGGTGTTGTTATAACTGGAAATAACATAGATGAAAATGTAGCTGAATTATTACACTATGGTGTTGATATAGTTTATTACTTAAAACATGAACTATTAAATGATTTCTCTACACAAGGAATAACAATTGCAGTTTCAGATTTAATTTTAGAAAGAAAACCAGAAATAGTTTTAGTAGGAGCTACTTCATTAGGAAGAGATATTGCTCCAAGAATAGCTGCAAGAGTTGGAACAGGACTAACAGCTGATTGTACAAAATTAGAAATAGATTTAACAGATAATAAAATATTACAAACAAGACCAGCTTTTGGTGGAAACTTAATGGCAACAATAGTATGTCCTAAAAATAGACCTCAAATGTCAACAGTAAGACCAGGAGTAATGGAGAAAGCTATATATCAAGATGAAAAACAAGGAATAGTAGAAGAAATAGTTCCTAATTTAGATTCTTTAATGATAAAAACAAGATTATTAGAAATATTACATTTAGAAAATAAAAATGTAGATTTAACAGATGCTAAGATAATTGTTTCTGGGGGAAGAGGATTAAAAGGAAAAGAGGGATTTGATTTATTAAGAAAATTAGCAGGCAAATTAGATGGAGAAATTGCTGCTTCAAGAGCTGCTGTTGATAGTGGATGGATTGATCATTCTTATCAAGTAGGACAAACAGGAACAACAGTAAGACCAACTATATATTTTGCTTGTGGAATATCAGGTGCAATCCAACACTTAGCAGGGATGAGTGATTCTAAATATATAGTAGCTATAAATAAAGATCCAAATGCTCCTATATTCAAAGTTTGTGATTATGGAATAGTTGGAGATTTATATGAAGTAATACCTAATATGATAGAATGGTTAGAAAAAAGATAAAATAGAAAGATTATATATAATAAAATAGCGACCCAATTATACTTTATGCCAGGGATATTTAGAAATATTTATCTCTGGCTTTTATATTT
>SAMEA104404106__coassemble_1550_pt1 | contig 16986 bp, 14 predicted proteins | sample SAMEA104404106__metabat2_high_PE_007 | metagenome-assembled genome bin SAMEA104404106 (sample SAMEA104404106) | Balaenoptera acutorostrata | reverse complement strand
ACTTGGGGCGCAGGCCCCTGGGAGAGTAGGTCGTAGCCACGTAATCTTTTTTTATATTTTTGAAAAGATTATATTATGTTATTATAAAAAAGTTAAATATGGAGAAAAGGAGAAAAAGCAATGGAAACAATGAATATAATGAAATTAAGTTCTACTTTCCAAAACTTTAAAGATCTTGGAATTGAAAAATTACCATCTCTTATATATGCTATAATATTCTTCATGGTTGGATTTATAGTGGCTAAAATATGCAAGAGAATAGTAACAAGGGTATTATGTAAGTATACAAGTGGGAAAGGTATTACAAACTTTATAGTATATGGAATATATATATCCATAATAGTTCTTACTGCTTTAAACAGTTTAGAAATGATAGGCGTAAAAACAACATCTGTTGTTACAATCGTAGGGGCTGCTGGTTTCAGTATAGGTCTTGCATTTAAAGAAGTACTATCAAATCTTGCTGCTGGAATAATAATATTATTCTTCAGACCTTTTAATATAGGTGATTATATACAGGCAACTGGTGTTGAGGGCACAGTCGAGGATATACAGATATTCAGTACTATATTAAAAACAGCTGATAATAAAACAATAATAATACCAAACTTCGAAATAACAAGTAACAACATAATAAACTATACTCATCAGGAAATAAGAAGAATAGACTTTAAATTTGATGTAGCATACAACACTGATATAAAAATGTTAAAGAAAATATTAGAGGAGATATTCGAATCTGATAGAAGAGTATTACACGAACCAGCACCATTAATAGGTATAAATTCCATGGGAAATGATTCAATGGAATTTTTAGCGAGACCATGGATAAAAACAGATGAATACTGGGATGCCTATTATGACCTTATGGAAAAAATAAAAGAAAAATTTGATGAAAATGGAGTTGTTCTTCCTCGTACTAATATATTCGTTGAAAAATAAAAACTATAAGTTTTAAATATATGGAATAACCTGAAATAATAAACTAAAAAAAGCCAAGGCACTTGAAATATAGAGCTTTATATAATATAATAAAACACATAGTAATTAAAATAAAAGGCTATGATGGAACCAAGTAGAAAATATGATTGTATTTCAGAGAGTGAGTGGCTGGTGAAAACTCATTACAACAATTTTTGAATCTACTCCGGAGCTTCTAATCTGAAATAAGTTAGACGTATTCCTACGTTACAGGATTTGAGAGGAATGTATATAATGTACATTCAATCAGGGTGGCAACGCGGATAACAGACTTTCGTCCCTTTTAGGGGTGGAAGTCTTTTTTTATTAAAAAAAACGAAATCATAATTAATTTACGCGGGTCACTTGAAATTAAAAAATATTTTTTGGGAGGGCATTGTAATGCTAGATATAAAAAGAATAAGAGAAAACCTAGAAGATATCAAGAAAGCTATGGACAGAAGAGGAGAAAAGGAATTCGACCTTGATGCAGTAGTTGAACTTGATGACAAAAGAAAAGACCTTTTAAAAGAAGTTGAAGTTTTAAAACAGGAATCAAATATTGAATCTAAAAAAATACCTCAGCTTATAAAAGAAGGTAAAGATGTAACAGAAGACAGAGCTAAATTAAAAGACCTTTCAGATAGAATAAAAGCAATAGATGTACAGGTTAGAGAAGTTGAAGAAAAATTAAACTACACATTAATGAGAATACCTAATGTTCCTCATCCAGACGTTCCACAGGGTGAAACTGATGAAGACAACATAGAAGTTAAAAGATGGGGAGAACCTACAAAATTTGACTTTGAACAAAAAGCTCACTGGGATATAGGTACTGATCTTGGAATACTTGATTTCGAAAGAGCAGGTAAAATAACAGGATCAAGATTCGTAGTATACAAAGGATTAGGATCAAGACTTGAAAGATCTCTGATAAACTTCTTCCTTAACACTCATACATCAGAACACGGATATACAGAAGTTATGCCTCCATTTATGGCAAACAGAGACAGTTTCATGGGAACTGGACAGCTTCCAAAATTCGAAGAAGACATGTTCAAACTAGAAGGATTAGAATACTTCCTAGTACCAACAGCAGAGGTTCCTGTAACTAACATACACAGAGGTGAAATACTTACTGCTGATGAATTACCAATAAAATACTGTGCATACACTCCATGCTTCAGATCAGAAGCTGGTTCTGCAGGGAGAGATACAAGAGGACTTGTAAGACAGCATCAGTTCAACAAAGTTGAATTAGTTAAATTTGTTCTTCCAGAAAACTCTTATGATGAACTTGAATCATTAACTATGAACGCTGAAAAAATACTTCAGTTATTAAAACTTCCTTACAGAAGAGTTAAAATATGTACAGGAGACCTAGGATTTACAGCTGCATTTAAATATGACCTAGAAGTATGGATGCCAAGTTACGGAAGATACGTTGAAATATCTTCTTGCTCAAACTTCGAAGACTTCCAGGCAAGACGTGCTAACATAAAATTCAAGAGAGATAAAAAATCTAAAGCTGAATTCGTTCATACATTAAACGGATCAGGACTTGCAGTAGGTAGATGCTTAGCTGCAATACTTGAAAACTACCAGCAGGCTGATGGTTCAGTAGTTGTTCCAGAGGTATTAAGACCATACATGGGTGTAGATGTTATAAAATAATAAATTAAATAGTTTATATTAGAGTTTAAATGCTATTGCGGTAATAAGATATTATTGCAATAGCATTTTTTATTGAAAATTATGTATATTATATTTATGATATTAAAAAATGCTAAATAATATAGTGTATAATTAAAGTTAAATAATATTCTTGATAATATGGATAATTAATAAAAAAATTGTATAACTTTTCAAAAGTATAAATATACTGAAAAGTGGATAAATTTTAAAGAAAAATATAAAATGGAGTGTGGATAATTTTGAATGAATTTAAAAAAAATATATATACCGAAGAGGAAAAAGAAAATTTCAGCGAAAAATCATCTGAGAATGAAATTTTAGATGTATATAATGAAGATGGAGAAGTAATAGGACAGTGTACAAGAGGAGAAGTTCATAAAAAAGGACTTCTACACAAAGTAATACACTGCTGGTTTGAAGAAGAAGAAAACGGAAAAAAATACTATTATTTCCAGCAGAGGGCTATGTTCAAGAGTTATCCTGGGCTTTATGGTGTAATGGTTGGCGGACATATAGATTCAGGAGAAGATGAATATATAGCACTAAAAAGAGAAATTGAAGAAGAGGCTGGAATAAAAGTTGAAGATGAAAGAATTGAATTTATAGGTGAAATAGTAGAGCATATAAAAGACGGTGATTTTATAGATAATGAAATATGCGAGGTTTATAAATATAAAAGAGATAAGAATATGTCATTTAATCCAAATGCTGAAGTTGGAAAAATAGTCAGAATAGAAGAAACAGACTACAAAAGATGTATATTTGGCGCAAGTGAAACGACAAAGGCAGAGGTTATAGAGGTATCAAATCAGGATAATATGGAAATAAAGAGACCAGGAGATATAATCTATATAAGAACAGACGAATTCTGCGAATATGATAAGAGATATATAAAATTTGTAACTAAAATGAGTGATGATGAGTTCTTTATGTGGGAGGCTTTAGCAGAGGCAAGAACGGCATTTAATAAAAGAGAAACTGCAATAGGTGCGGTAATTGTAAAGGACGGAGAAATAATCGGAAGAGGTCATAATTTAACAGAAACTCTTCAGGATTCAACTGCTCATTCTGAAATTGTAGCAATAAAAGAAGCAGCTAAAAATCTTGGTGGCTGGAGGCTTTCGGGCTGTACTCTTTATGTAACAATGGAACCATGTATAATGTGTTGTGGTGCAATTGTAAATTCAAGAATAAGAGATGTTGTTATAGGAGCAAGAAGAGTGAAAAATGCCAAAGTTGAAAAACAGTCTGATTTTAAAAAGGAATTCTTTGATGACTCAAAGGTTGAGTATAAATACGGTATACTTGAAGAGGAGTGTGCTGGTATACTAAAAGAATTTTTTGATGGACTTAGAAAAATAAAATAGAAAAATAACAAAATTAATTTTTATATGAAGAGATAGCTTTAGTTGAAAAAGCTATCTTTTTTTATGAATTTATATAAAGGTAATAAATAGAATTATAGAATTTAGGGTTAGAGAATAAAAGCTTGAATTTAAGTGGATTTAATAAAAATTATATAAAATACAAATAAATTTATTAAATACTATAAAAATATAAATATTTATTGATAAATTTTATGTATAAATGAAATTATTCTTTATAACCATTATAATCTGAGTTATAATAGTAATTGATATTAATAAATACTTAATAATGAGAATTAATATTGATAAAAAATAGTCGGATTAAACTTACACAGAATGGGGAGGAATAAGATAATATGAAAAAGTCAAAAGTTTTAGCAAGCTTTCTAGCACTTACATTAGTAACACAGGGAATTCCTGCGAATGTACTTGCTGAAGAAGTAGCAAAAGACATGGAAAAAATATCAGTAACAAGCATGAATAGTAACATTAAAAGGAATAATAATTCTATCATAAAGGATACAAGTTTAGAAGCGGGAATAAGAGAACGGTTAAAATTAAAACCAGACCAGGAACTAACAAAAGAAAGGCTAGAAGGAATAACAGAGTTAAATCTTCCTAATAAAGGTATAGAAAGTCTTGAAGGATTAGAAAACTGTAAAGGATTAAAAAAATTAAATTTAAGAGGAAATAAAATAATAGATATAGAGCCTATAAAAGAACTTTGCGAAAAACAGGGAATGTTTTCAGTTATGACATATTTAGATTTAAGAGAAAATAAAATACAGGATATATCACCAATAAAAGATATGTCTAGATATTTAAATACTTTATATTTAGAAAATCAGAATATAGAAGTAAATGAATCTGTAAATAAAGCAGATATGAATGGAAGCTATGAAACAGAATGTACATTAAAGGGACTTGATGGTTCTCTAATAACACCATATGCAATAAAAGCTAATGGAATACTGAATGGAAGCTATTCACAAGGAAAAATAAACTGGACGAATTTAAACGATGATTCAAATAAACTAGAATACGAATATTCACAGAATGATATATCATTTGGATTTGGTGGAAAAGCAAACTTTACAGGAAAAGTAACTATAAACCTAACAGTTAAAGAAGAAACTGTAAATATACCAGATAAAAATCTGGAAAACAAACTTATAGAATTATTAAGTTACAAGGGAGTAAAAGTAACAAGTGGAAATATAACAAAATCAATGCTGGAAAAATTTGACGGTTCACTTGATTTAATAGGTCTAAATATAACAAATCCAGAAGGATTACAGTATACAAAAGTTAAATATCTGGACTTAGCAAATAATAAATTATCTGATGAAGATTTATCAGTGATAAAAGAAATAAAAACATTAGAAAGTTTGGATCTACACGATAACAATATAAGTAACATATCTGATTTATCAGGATTAACTAAGCTTACAAAACTGGAATTAGCAAATAATAAAATAGAAAATATATCAGCATTAGAAGGTCTGGTAAATATAGAAGAACTGGATTTAAGTAATGACTGGGAAAAAACAACTAATAAAAATGTAAACAAGATAAGCGATATAAGCGTATTATCTAAACTAACAAAATTAAAATATATTAAGTTAGATGGAAATGCAATATCAGATATAACGCCAATAAAAGACAGAATACTAAACGAAACAATAAAATCAAGATACCATGAAAAACAGATTATAGAAGTAAATAAAGAAGTAAAAGCTTCAGATAAAACATTTGATATATCCAATGATATAAAAGGATTCGATGATGATATAACAATAGAAGTAACAAACGGAACATATAAAGATGGAAAAATAACAGTAACAGATTTAGAAAAACCTGTAAGTTATACATTTAAAGATGAGCATGCGGTTGGAGCAGAGTATACAGCACGTTTCAGCGGAACAGTTAATGTTAAATTAACAGTTAAAGATGCTTCAAAACCAGAACCAAAACCTACTCCAGTTACACCATCAAATCCGTCTGTTCCATCATCACCATCAATATCTTCTAATAAGAATGTAGCTAAAGAAGAAATAGTTGGTTCAAACAGATTTGAAACAGCGTTAAAAATAAGTGAAAAATGGTCAAAAGCTGACAATGTTATATTAACTAACTCAGATTCGACAGTAGATGCTATGACAGCAGGACCATTAGCATATGCAAAAGATGCTCCAATATTATTAAGTAAAACAAATAGTTTATCAGGAGCTGTGAAAAACAGAATAAGTGAACTTGGAGCAAAAAAAGTATATCTAATAGGTGGAGAAGCTGTTCTAAGCAAAAATATAGTTAATGAATTAAAAGCTATGGGGGTAGAAGTTGTAAGAATAAGTGGTTCAAATAGATTTGAAACAAGTCTAAATATAGCAAAAGAACTAGATAAAATAAAAGATATTTCAAAAGTAGCTGTAGTAAATGGACAGTCAGGACTTGCAGACTCAGTAAGTATAAGTGCACCAGCGGCAATGAACAATATGCCGATAATACTTTCTGATAATAATGGAAATATGCCATCTGGTATAGATTTCATAATAGAAAAAAAGATATCAGAATCATACATAGTAGGTGGAAAATCTGTCGTTTCTAATAAAGTAGAAAATGAATTAAAAACTGTTACAAAATCATCAGTTAAAAGATTAGCAGGTAAAAACAGACTTGAAACTAATACAAATGTAATAAATGAATTCTATAGTAATGAATTATTAAGTAATGTATTCATAGTGAAAGATGGAAATAAGAGTGCTTCTGATTTAGTTGATGCTTTAGCAGTAGGTCCATACGCAGCAAAAGTAAATGCTCCAGTAATGCTAGTTGGAAAAGGCTTAGACCAGTCACAGGAAAAACTTATAAAAGGTAAAAAAGTTGAAAAAGTTACAAGAATAGGTGGAAATGGAAACGAAAATGCGTTTGAAGAGATATTAAACACAGTAAAATAATAAATAAAAAAGAGCCCTGATTATTAGGGCTCTTTTTTATTTATCTAACATATTTATATAAGATAATTTTTATAAAATATCTGTAAATCAATTGATTAAAGTGGTCTGCATATTATGATATTATTAAATATAGCATGATTATTAAATATTATATTTTGATTAAAGAATGATAAGGAGGAGAAATGAGAAGGTCAGTAGTAGCTATATTTTCAATAAGTATCATTATGTTTTGTTTGGTATTTTTAATGTGGATGAATGTAAAAGGTATTGATATGCCTTTTGGAAAAGAAGAAATATCAAAGGAAGTATTAATGAATACAGAATATAAAGAATTAAAAATAGGTGAGGATACAATGATATATCCGTCTTTTCTTGATATAAAATCAGAAACTGATGATTGTGTCGAACTTGAAAGTGATGATAAAAAAGTAGTTATGACATTTAAAAGATATATTCCAAATGGAACAATAGATTCAGAATATAAGAGAGAGCTTAATGAACTTGATAATATTACATATAAAGGTAATGAGAACGGTACTTCTTATGTAGTATCGGGATATGAGGGCGAGGATAATATATACTACAATAGATATGTAAGGAGTAATGAATACGTATCTGGAGTAGAAATGATATATCCTGAAGAATTTGAATCAGAATTTGATTCTATTGTAAGCACTGTTGTTGATTCAATAAATTCAAATAAGAAATATGGTAAAGATGGAAGTAGTAATAATAGTACAGTAAATCAAAGTAATGAAGATTTATATGCAGGAACTATAAAACTGGATAAAGCTGGGACAAATGATTATAAATATCCTGGATTAAAGATTCTTGGTAAATACGAACCAAATAAAAGTTATGATGATATTGAGTATGGTCTTATAGTAGGTAAAAATCTTGAAAATTCAAAGAATATAAATGATTCACTAGAATATAACAAGGCTACACATTATTGGGGTACTATGACATATCCGGACTTTATGAAACCATATTATGTTCCAGGAAATTATGAAGGATTTTCTTTTAAAACAGAAGGAGATTATGGACTTATGATGAATATGTCATTTACTAGAAATTCTGTTGCGGAGGATTATCCTTATACGCCTGAAACAGAATATAATAAAATAGGTAAAAGCACTAATATTACAAAAATAATAGATAAAGAAATAAATGGAGATTATTTATATTATTCAATACAGTACAGAGATAACGATACTGGAAAAGAGTATGTTCAGAAATTTATAAATTACTACACTTCTAAATTTATAGTAGAAGTGTTTATGGAGATAGATTTAGATTATTATAATCATCATAAGAATAAAATAGAGCAAATTTATGAACATGAAAAACAGACATTTAAACCTGATGTAGAAGGGATAATTGAAAACCATGGATAAAAAAGGAACCTTTTAAAGGTTCCTTTTTTATTTATTAGTAATATCATTAACTGAATTGATATACCTTATTATATTCTAAAAGTGAAGTTGTCTATAAGTCTTGTTTTACCAACATATACAGCTATTGCAACAAGTACATCTTTTTCAATTTCTTCAACTGGCTGTAAAGTTTCACTATCAACTATTTCTATGTAGTCAGCTTTTGCAAGTGGTTCAGCAGCTATTTCTTCAGCTATTATCTTGTTTATTTTGCATGTATTTCTAAGTCCGTTGTTCATTTCTTCTTTTGCTTTATTCAAGCTTCTGCTTAGTACTAAAGCTGCTTTTCTTTCATCTTCAGAAAGGTAAGTATTTCTTGAGCTCTTAGCAAGTCCGTCAGCTTCTCTTACTATAGGGCATCCTACTATTTCAACACCCATACTTAAATCTCTTACCATTCTTTTTATTATAGCTAACTGCTGAGCGTCTTTTTCTCCGAAGTAAGCTCTGTCAGGAGTTACTATGTTAAGGAATTTAGAAACTACAAGGCAAACACCGCCGAAGTGAACTGGTCTTTTAGCACCACAAAGTCCTTTTGATAATCCTTCAACGTTTACAGTTGTGCATTTGTCAGGGAAGTACATTTCTTCTGGAGTTGGGTTGAATACAAGATTAGCTCCTGCACCTGTACATAATGCGTAATCCTTTTCTATATCTCTTGGGTAGTCTTCGTAGTCTTCATTTGGTCCGAACTGAGTAGGGTTTACGAATACACTTACAACAACTCTGTCGTTTTCAGCAACAGCTTTTTCTATAAGTGATTTATGTCCTTCGTGAAGGAATCCCATTGTAGTAACAAGACCTACGCTTAATCCTTCTTTTCTCCATGCTTTTACCTGTTCTCTAACTTCTTTTATTGTATTTACTAACATTTTATTTCTCCAATCGTATATTAAATTATGTGTTTTTTCTTCTATTTATCTATATATTAATAAAGTTTGTTTAATTCTTCTTCAGCTATTTTAAAAGTATGTTTCTGTTCTGGGAAAGCACCAGTTTCAACGTCGCTTATATATTCTGATATAGCGTCTTTCATAACTTTTCCTGTGTTTGCGTACTGTTTTACGAATTTAGGTACAAAGTCATCAAACATACCAAGCATATCCTGATATACAAGTATCTGACCATCACAGTCAACACCAGCACCTATTCCTATTGTAGGTATTGATACAGCTTCAGTTATAAGTTTTGCTATTGCTGCAGGAACTCCTTCAAGAACTATTGAGAATGCTCCGGCTTCTTCAAGAAGTTTAGCATCTTCTATAAGTTTTCTTGCTGCTTCTTCAGTTTTTCCCTGAACTTTAAATCCGCCAAATGCATTTACAGACTGAGGTGTAAGACCTAAATGTCCCATAACAGGTATCTGAGCATCAACTATTGCCTTAACCTGTTTTGCAACGGCAGCTCCACCTTCAAGTTTAACAGCATTAGCACCGCCTTCTTTAACTATTCTTCCTGCATTTCTTACAGCGTCTTCTATTGAAACGTGATAAGAAAGGAATGGCATATCACCAACTATAAGGGCATTTTTAGCTCCTTTTTTAACTGCTCTTGTATGGTATATTATATCTTCAACTGTTACGCCTAGAGTGTCTTCATCACCCTTTATAACCATTCCAAGAGAATCCCCTACAAGAATTCCGTTTATTCCACAGCTGTCTATTATTTTAGCCATTGAATAATCATATGCTGTAAGCATACTTAATTTTTTTCCTTCTTCTTTTGCCTTTTTAAATGACAATACAGTGTTTTTCATTATTCTGTTCCTCCGAGTATTTTATACAGATCCATGTATTTTTCAGATTTTCCGATAAGTTCTTCGATTCCTGCGTTTTCGCCGAAATCTCTTTCAGCTACAAGTTTAATTAAATTGATAGAAAGTGTTTTGTAAATATCCTTGTCATTTTCATTTATTACAGAAAGATGCTTTTCAACAGGTAATATATCGCCTCTTGCGACAGGTCCCGTAAGAGAACCTGTATATCCATTTTTTTTGATGTTTTCTATATTTCCAAGTATAAGTGGATATAATGCATCAAAGGCTTCATCTTTTGAAAGTCCGAGTGCTTCTAAATAGCTTCCACCTATATTAAACAGAGAAAGAGCGAGATTTGATACTATTACACTTGCAAGATGGTAGGCAGACGAAGAATCAGCTCCTCTTACAAAGTATTTATTACCAAGTTTTTCCATAAAAGATATTATGAGAGAATTCTCTTCTATATGTTTTCCTTCTAATGAAAAATAGATATTTTTTAATTTTTCTATGTCTGTGAATTTATCCGAAAATGCAAATATTGGATGTATGGAATAGATTAATGCACCTGATTTTTCCGCATTGGAAAGTACATCAGATCTAAGAGAGCCACTGTTATGGCAGACTATTTTGTCTGAAAGATTGTACTTAGAGATTAGTTTATCCATTTCTGGAATGATATCATCAGGGGTTGTTATAAAGATTAAATTACTATTTTCTAAAAGTTTCTCAATAGATGAAAATGCTTTTACATTTATCATATCGGCAGCTTCATTTACTGATATTTCATTTCTTCCGAAAAACCCTGAAACGTCTATATTTCTGTGTTTAAAATATCTGGCAAGTGAGACTCCCACTTTACCTGGTCCTATAAATCCTGCTTTTATGATGGTATCACCCCCGCTTAAAATATAGTGTGATCCAAGCCCCTGATTTAGTACAGAAATAGATATAATGCTTAAATTTTAAGGTACAGTTCTATAAAAGATACTATCCACGAAATATATTTTAGCACTAGAAATTGATAATAACAATAAAATAGAACTATAAAAAATAATATTTGTACAGGTATATACAAAATATAAAATTTAAAAGAATAAAATATAAACACTATATTTTATATATTATATACAATATATACGACTTATATAACGATAAAAAACAAATGATTATTATAAAATTAGTTTAAAAAATAAACATATGATTTTGAGTGTATATTTTGAATAAAGAGTGCTATGATTATATATCATAAGAAAATTTCCCTATAGTGAGATTTGATTTTATGATATTTTGTCAGATAATATATTTAAAAGGGAGTGGAAATATTGTTAGAGTTAATACTTTGGATAGTATGTGCATTTGTATGTGCTTATGTTGCTGATAAGAAAAATCGTAATAAGGCGGCATGGTTTATAATAGGATTATTAACAGGATTACTTGGTGTAATAATAATATTAATACTAAAGAAAAAAGAATACTAAACCGAATATCATATAGTAATAAAATAGCTCTGTATTAATATGTAATACAGGGCTATTTTATAATTATTTAAAAGTTATAAATAATTATTTTAAGAAAAAAGAAAATAACATCAAATTGTTGCAGTAATTAACTACTTCGTGTATAATAAATTATCGTAATACAAATAAATACGGTTATAATTTTGCTGTACTAGATGGGGAGTTAGCGGAACCCTGTAACCTGCAATCCGCTCTAGCAGGGTTGAACTCCATCTGGAGGGTTTTTAATTAAAGTGCAGTCTCAGAAAAGAGGCGTTGAGGTCCAGGTCCCGAGCAATGGAAGCCTGTGAAGTCCGTCAGATCCGGAAGGAAGCAGCGGTAAGCGGTAACTTCTGTGTGACTTGGGGGTGCCTGTACTGAGCCAACTGCCTGAGTAACGGCTTTGAGGCGAATTCAACAGATGGTGTACAGCATTTTCTATATAAAAAACTATCTCCTTTCTAATTTAGAAAGGAGATTTTTTAATTTATTCATATATTCAAATATAATAATAACTTTCTAATGTATAATTGTATTTGAATTACTATAAATGTTGTATCTGGAATTAATCAAATTATAAGAAAGGACGGATCATATGCATAAGGCTTTATATAGAGAGTACAGACCACAGAGGTTTGAAGATGTTGTAGGTCAGGAACATGTTATAAGAACATTAAAAAATGAAATATTATCGGGAAACATAGGTCACGCGTATATGTTCAGTGGAACAAGAGGTACTGGTAAAACGACAGCTGCAAAAATATTTGCAAGAGCGTTAAACTGTCTGAATCCAATAGACGGAGAACCGTGTAACGAGTGTGCGATGTGTAAATCTATTTTAGATGAAAGCTCAGTAGACATATTTGAAATAGATGCCGCTTCAAATAACAGTGTAGACGATATAAGGGAATTAAGAGAAAATGTAAAATATTCTCCTGCAGAGGCAAAATACAAGGTATATATAATAGATGAAGCGCACATGCTTTCAAAGGGTGCCAGTAATGCACTTCTAAAGACAATAGAAGAACCGCCTGAATACGTCGTATTCATATTTGCAACTACTGAACCAAATAAGATGATACCGACAGTTCTTTCAAGATGTCAGAGATTTGATTTCAAAAGAATAACAACTGAAGAAATGAAGAGCAGAATGAGATACATCTGCGAAAAAGAGGGTGTTGAAGCAGAAGAGGATGCGCTTTCTGTTATAGCCAGAAACTCACAGGGGGCACTTAGAGATGCTTTAAGTATTCTTGACAGATGTATGCTTTTTGGAGATGACAGGCTTAAATACGAGGATGTAGTTGAAGTTCTGGGTATAGTAAATATAGATGATATATTTGAACTTTCTGATGCCATAATAGAACAGAATATAGTAAAGGCAATGGAGAAAGTAGGAGAGTTTATCGAAAGTGGTAAGGATATAGAGCTTTTAAACAGTGAAATTATAGGGCATATGAGAAACATAATGCTTTATAAAGCGTCTGGTATAAAAGCAGCTGATATAATAGAAGTTTCTTCTGAGGAGCTTGAAAGAATAGGAGCATCAGCTGAAAAAACAAACATAGACAATCTTATAAGAATAATAAACATACTTTCAGAAGTTCAGAATAAGATGAAATACACAGGTGATAAAAGAACGCTATTAGAAGTAGGAATTATAAAAACATCGAGACCTTCATACGATAATAGTAAGGAAGCACTAGAGGAAAGAATAAAATCACTTGAAAAAGTAATTGAAAGTGGAGAGATTTCAGTAAGACATAAAAATCGGTCTGATGAGGATTCAGAAGAGGAAGAAGATGAAAAGGCTTCCAATAAATCGGGCGCTAAAAAGAAAGCAGCTCCAAAGAAGAAAAAAGAGGAATACGAAGAGGTTGAAAGCGAGGACCTTCAGAGAATAGAAAAATCATGGGATGCGATTCTCGACAGAATGAAGAAGGACAAAAGGATGAATATAAGAACAATGCTTACATATAAGAAGGGTCTTATGGAGAATAACGGAGTTTTATATACTATCTTTAGTGAGAAATTTGCATTTGCAAAAAACAGTCTTTCAAACCCTGATAACTCAAAATATGTAGAGGATGTAATAAAGGATATAGTGCATAAACACTTTTCCGTAAAGGTAATCCTTGAATCAGAACTGAAGAGTATAAATATTGATGTAAAGCCTGAAGAAGACGAGGGCGAAAAATTCCTTAAAGAGAAATTTCCGGGAGATATTATAGAAATAAAAGATAAGATTGAAGAAAACCCGGATAAGTAATAAAATATAAATACTAAGCAAAAGAGAAAATAATAAATTTTAATAGGAGGAAATTGATATGGCAAAAAAAGGTGGATTCCCAGGAATGGGTGGAATGGGCGGCATGAACATGAACAAAATGCTTAAACAGGCTCAGAAAATGCAGGAAGATATGGCTAAAGCACAGAAAGAACTTGAAGAAAAAGAAGTTGAAGCTTCAGTTGGTGGAGGAGCTGTTACTGTAAAAGTAAACGGAAAGAAAGAACTTGTTTCTATAAACATAAAAGAAGAAGTTGTAGATCCAGACGATATAGAAATGCTTGAAGACCTTGTTTTAAGTGCTGTAAACGAAGCTCTTAGAAACATAGATGATATACAGGCAAGCCAGATGAGCAAACTTACTGGTGGAATGAATATGCCTGGATTATTCTAGGTGAGTAGCATGCGGGTATATACAGAGCCTATTACTAGACTCATAGAAGAATTTTCAAAATTACCAGGGGTAGGCAGAAAGACTGCACAGAGACTGGCATTTCATGTGGTAAATATGAATACAAACGATGTTGAGTCACTTGCAAAGGCAATAGTCGAAGCAAAAAGAGAAATAAGATACTGTTCTATATGCTGTAATATAACAGATACAGATCCATGTCCTATGTGCTCTAATAAAAACAGGGACAAAAGTGTTATCTGTGTTGTTGAGGATCCAAGAGATGTTGCAGCCATGGAAAGAACAAAGGACTACAATGGAATGTATCATGTTTTACATGGTGTAATATCTCCAATGGATGGAGTAGGTCCTGATATGATAAGAATAAAGGAACTTATACAGAGACTTTCAAATCAAGACGTAAAAGAAATAATAATGGCTACAAACCCTACTGTTGAGGGGGAAGCCACAGCAATGTATATTGCAAGACTTGTAAAACCTATGGGTATAAAAGTTACGAGAATAGCACATGGACTTCCTGTAGGCGGAGATCTTGAATATGCCGATGAGGTTACAATTTCAAAAGCACTTGAAGGAAGAAGAGAGATATAATGTTTAAGATAGAAGAAATAGAAAATGAAAACATAAACAGTTCGGAAATAAAAAACAGAATAAAGAGCAATACTGGATATGATTTCGATGAGGGTAAGGCAATGAACCTTCTTAAAAAGAAAAGGGTAAATAAGCCTAAGAAAAGAGCTTCTAAAAAGAAATATAAAAATATTGAAGGGGCATACAGAAATAATGTTAAAAATTATCAGTATGACTATGAAGAAGACTTTTATGAACCCGAAAACAAATAGATTATTAAACGTTAGATAAAATAAAAAGATACCTGATTAAAAAGCTGAAATAAAAATCTGCTTTTACAGGTATCTTTTTATTTTATCCGTTTATATTTATAATAATATTTCTATTCTAAGGTTTTATATTTTAAAAATATTCTTTATATGTATACTTGTGACTTTTAATATTACTCTTCTTTATTTTTTTCGTAAGAGAGTATCTCCTCTACAAGAGAGGCTATATTCCGTGCCGAGTCTACTTTTTTAATAGAGTCTATATTTCTCTTTAAAAGTTCAATTCTTTCGGGATAGTCTAACAATACAGAAAGAACAACCGGGATTGTATATTTATTGGTAATTCTTATAGCAGCACCGCAGTTTGTAAGGAAGTCCAGATTTTCACCTTCCTGACCAGGTATATAGTAAGGAATTATCATTGGTACTCCTTTTAAAAGAGATTCTGTTGTAGTAAGACCACCAGGCTTTGTAATTATAAAGTCAACCGCTGAAAGTATATCGTTCATTATATTTGTGAATCCAAGTATTTTTATATTTTTTCCGTTTGTATCTTCTTCAAGCCTTTTATCGAGTTTTTCCTTCAGAGATTTATTTCTACCGGCAACAACCAGAATTTGAAAATCCCTGTCTATTCCAATTAGCTCTTCAAGAGTATCCTTTATATTACCAGCACCAAAGCTTCCGCCGATAAGAAGTATTACTCTCTTAGATGGGTCAAATCCAAGTTCCTCCAGGATAACATCTTTTTCCCTATGATTTAAAAATGATTTTTCAACGGGAATACCAAATGGTTTTACCTTGTCTGGTTCAACACCTTCAGATACAAGCAGCCGCTTTACATATTCATGACCGACTACATAATAGTCTATTTCATTCTGTATCCATGTAGAATGAGTAGTGTAATCTGTAAGGATAGACATAAGAGGCGGCATTTTCATGGTATTGTCTACCCAGTGGAAATAAGAAGGCATTTCATCAGGATGCATTTCCCTGTAAAGCTCCTCGTTTTTCTTTATATCAGATGCCTTTTTCATTTTACTAAGGGCTATCATTGGAAAAGGATGCGTTCCTATAATAAAATCAGGTTTTTCCTCTTTAAGTAAGGTTTTAAATTTTCTTGCCATAAGAGAGGTAATAGGATTATCCTTAAATTCATTTTTTGATATAAGATCGGTCTCGGAAAGTCTGTACATACTTCCGTAAGCCTCTGGAGTATACATTGCAGATTTTTCATATCCTCTGGATATGATTTTATCCATAAATGTATTTACAAGCTTTAAACTATCTATTATCTTACATTCTATATTTTCACCTTTAACTTTTTTATTTATAATTTCTTCCTGTATGGCTTTTGCAGCTCTATTATGTCCTCCACCGGTGGAAGCAGACATAATAAGTACTTTTTTACTCATAAAAACCCTCCTATATATCATACTGTCCGAATATGAGTGTATTATTTATGTATTTTCCGGAAGTTTTTAAGTTTAAATTATTTACGACTAATTAAATTTATTGCGTAATATTAATCTAATACAATATAGGGAAAAAAACAAGTATATGGGTGTATAATGGAGGTAATTTTGCCAAATAAAATATACATAAAATAATTATTAAAAGTACTTTAAAAAGATTTTAAAATATAATAAAATTAGAATACCAATATTTATAAAAGAAAAAATAAAAAAATATAAAATAAAGTGTTGACTTATAGTATCTATGGTGGTATTATAATACTTGTCCTTGAGAGAGGGCAAAACAAAAGAAATAAAATGAAC
>SAMEA104404106__coassemble_531_pt1 | contig 38600 bp, 31 predicted proteins | sample SAMEA104404106__metabat2_high_PE_007 | metagenome-assembled genome bin SAMEA104404106 (sample SAMEA104404106) | Balaenoptera acutorostrata | reverse complement strand
CTTACAAATTCACCAGACTCAATATCTGTTCCAATTATAAATATATCCCCTACAAATACTTCATTTGCATAAGCTGTTTGAACAGAGCAATTAAAAGGTAACCCTTTTAGCTTTCCTTCTTCATTACAAATAATTGTAGCTGTATCTGATATACTATAAATCTCAATATTTCCAGCAACAATATTTTGGAGTGACTTTAAATCATTCTCAACACTACATATTTCTGGTTCATTGTCACAAGATACTAAGACACCTGTAATTTTCTTATTATTAGAAAGAATTTCATCCAGATCTTTTTGAGTAATCTCTATTGGTACACCAGTTCTTGAATTTTCAAAAATTCCATCAGTTATTTGAGCCCAAAGACCGTCATAACATTGAGCAAAATTATCAGCAGCTACTTTTACAATACTATAATTGTTTGTCCCTGTTTTGTCTGAATTAAATACCTCAAAACTTACATTATCGATATCAATAAATTCATACGAAGGACAAAAACTTTCTCTTTGTCTATGACCATATCTGCCTGGTACTTTCCATATTCTTGTTGTTTTGTCTTTTTGTAAAAACTCATCAGAAACATCTTTCCAACCAAATCTATCGCAAAAATATGCTCCATCAGATATACAACAAGAATTTTTTACAACTATAATATCTGATACAGATAATGAATGTCCCTTATACTCTTTAGGTTTTTCTTCATTGGGGCTATTTAAAAAATGATAAAGACTATCTAAATCAAAATGTGTAAACTTCTCTTCATCTTCTGGTTTCATAGTATAAATACATTTATATATATCTCTATCAACAGGTTTTTCTTTCTTTGTTATTTTCTGTAAAGAATCATACCCTTCAAAAAGGACACGTTGTTTATCTTTTTCTGAGTCTATCTGATAAATTTTTAATTCCATTGGTAACATTGCTACACCTTCTTTCTACATATGAAACCCAATATCCTTATGTTCTATGTTTGCAATAGAATTTTCCCAATCATCTGGAACATACATGGTAGGTTTTCCGGGTTTATACTCTACGTTTCTTGTATCAACTCCTAAAATCTTTACATTAGGCTTTTTGAATAAGAAATATGACTCTGCCTCCATCTTATTATGAGCAGACACATTAATTGTCTGAGGTACATTATTTTTTTCATAAGTGATATTATATAAATTTCTAACGTTTTCTTCTGTAACTTTATTTTTTTCTTTAAATGTAGTGTAAATAGTATTCTTTGTTTCAGCGTACACGTTACCACCATGTACTGTACAAACCACTATTGGGGATGACTTATACCATTTACCATCTTGTAGAAATTCCATTCTTCCACCAACTTTAACTGTGCCAACATCGACAAAGCCATCTAACTCAACTTTCTTCTTCATACCTTCTCCTTTCCGTACCGAAATCCGGTACATCAACTAAATAAAATCTTTTATACTCATTCCGGGAGCATTCCATGGATCTGATGGGGAATAATCGTGGTTAGTAGCACTTGGTGTATATGAATAATCATCTTCCGAAAAATCATATTTATATGAATCATCCACCGGTTCTTTATCTGACACTTCGACTTCTGAATCTAATAAAGTATCAACCCAATCATGCCATTCAATAGTTATCTCTTTTTTATCATCACTATCCCAAAACTTGATTATCTTTTCAGTTTTTATCCCTAAAACTGCAAAATCAACAACTTCATATTCATTTTCATTTTTTAAACTTGGAAAAGGCACTAAAGGTTTTAAATATGTACCATTAATATTGAACACTTCTTTATCCAAGTTGCACTTCATAATAGATATATCTATGAAATCCTTTAAAATGAATTCATCGTATCCATCCAACATAGCTGCTACTATATCTTTTGCAATACGTTCTTCTTTTTCATGAGATATTTCTTGTATTTCTACATTAGAAAAATCATCAGCAGTAAGAACAATTTCCTCATTATCATATTGTTCATGCAACATTCTAAAAGCCTCTTCCTTATTATCAGCTTTTATAATTACATGTTTTTCTAAGGTTTCAGTAATAACAAACTCAAAGTCCTTTGTTTCTTTCTCCATTAATATCATCTCCTTTCTATAAAAAACAGCGTACCGAATTTCGGCACACTGTTTTTACCAATTTATTATTCAATAACATGTTTATTAATATTAAAAACTAAAGTTTAGGAGAATCAGTTCGGGATATATCCCTATCATGTTCTTGTATAGTTGCTTTATATTCATTTATTACACAATCAGAAATGAACATATAAGCTACTTGATTTATTGCCCAGACCTGATCCTTATATTCTCCATTCTGAACATACTGAGGAAACTTTAGATAAAAACCATTATTTCCTTCCCTTATTGTAATTCCATTTATGGTAACGCAATCAAACAACTTTACCGAAACAATCGCTTTAATATTTGACTTATCTTTTTCATACATTGTCATCTGGAGAATATCTATATCCTCTTTATCGAAGAATGTTCGAATATATGATGCCAACTCTTTACATACTTTTTCATTAATTATTTCATAAAGTTCTTTGTCACATTTAACAGTATCTTGCCAATGACCTGCTGAGTTCATTTTTCTGGGAAAAGCAAGGAATGTTGTATTTTCTTGTGTATCTGGATTAATATAATTTTTTACTTGCACCGGAAATTTAATACAATTATTAAGAATTACTGTTCCATAAGCTGAAACTTTAGTATTTTCACTATCTGATATATGTAGTTCGACTTTTACATCATATTTAATCTTAATCACCACCTATTATATTTTGGCACTATCATCAGCAGTATTATCTATGTATGAATACTTGTCATTAAAAGCTAAAATACACAAAACTACTGTGTTTGAAATTCCGAAAAAAGCTCCTATTCCTGCGAAAACTGCAAATACAGTTTGCTCTGAAAACATTTTTACATATTTAATATTTGTAAATACTGTAACTATTATTGCAGCTAATAATACAAACACACCAACAATAATTAATAACATGTATACTATGACGCTTGTTGGAAAATCATTCAATTCTCCTCCCATTTCTAACTCCATAAGAACAGTTGCAAAAACAGCTATATACGGTATTACTATTAACATTGCTCCAACTATTGTAAGAATCAATTTGATATAGAACAATTTAATGCAGTTTGCTATTTTACAACATGTATAATCATTGTAGATAGGTATAATAGCTTTCCATCCTTCTATATTTGCTTTCTTAAATAACATATAATTTGCAACTACAGTTAAAACAATAACTGCTATATTTATAATAGTCATCATAATTTTTTCCTTTCCGTACCGAAATCCGGTACAATCAATTCCATATTATTTTAATGTACCGAAGTTCGGTACATCAGATTTTTAACTGATTTGAAAAAATCTGTTTAAGTCGTTTTACTTCCGTAGGATTTTTAATCATCTTAATTAATTGTTCATCCGTAAATCCTATTTCTATGGCATCCATTATCTCTTCATATTGTTCAGCATTGATTTTCCTTATATTATCATTCAGCAATAACATAACATCTTTTGATGCTTCATCTAAAGTATCTTCTTCGACTTGGTCTGGTTCTGGCTCTGGATATGCTGTAATGTTTTTCTCCTTTAACTCTAACGCAAACTTTTTAATATCTTCTTCCGTTGGTCGAGGTTTTACATCCCATTTTGTATAAAGAAAATCAGCCTCTGTCATTTCAAATACTTTGTATTTATTATCTTTTTTCTCTAACTCTTTATAAAATGGTAATTCTTTTGATGACAAGAACATAATTCCCTTATCACCTTCAATTGTTCTGTATGTTCTTGACTTAGCATCATAAATAACTTCAACTGGATTCTTATATCCATTTTTCCCGGCTAATTTAGAAGAAAGTTTCCAATCGTCTGTGTTAAAAGGAAGTGCCTTATAATCAATAATAGGTCTTTGTCCCTCAATAAAAACTATGCACTGTTGCCTTGGCAGCCTTTTTACTTCTGCCGGTGTCATTAATAATCTGCCCTCTTTACCATTATTTAAACTTACACTACCATTATTACCATAAGTTTTATTGTCATTCCTTGTATCAATGGTCATTTCACCGAGCATGTCTGAAATCCATTTATGAGTACCATACGCAGTAGGACCGGCTCCTAAATATATCGTAACAGCACAGTTACCGGTAAATATTTCCCACTTATCATTTTGAAAGAGTGTTTTAATCTGAGCAATATCCTGTAATATAGGGACAATGGACATGTTTCTCGAACGAATTGTACCCATAAGTTTCTCTGGATCACGAGGTTTTGGACCTGCATAAAACTCATCTGCCCATAATCTTACATGGATAGGAAGTGAGCCTTTATATTTATGGTCAGCAATTCTCATTAGCACATCAAAAAGCTGTGTGTAAAACATAGATATAATTAAGTTAAATGACGGTTCATTATCTGGCATAACCAAAAAGAGAGCAGTCTTTTTTGTAGGATTTCCATCTATACCTTCTCCCAAACTTGGTATATCAATGTCATCTGCCTCCATAATTCTTTTTATCTGTGGTAACTCGAACAACTGTAACTGTGCATTAACCATAATTATAATAGAACGTACGGTTTCAGTTGCACCTTCTTTAAGTTTTCTATATTCCCTTACAGGTGGATAGTTTGGATCTTCTTTTTTTTCAGCCAATTCATCCATAGCAACTTGTAGTAATGTTCGTTTTTCTTTACTTCGGCTATTTTCTTTTTGTGATTCCATATTGACGAGTTTAAGGATATTATTCATTGTAGGTGGTCTTTCATTATCTTTTGCATCAAGCCATTCATACAAAAACATTGAGTTTAAATATAGTTTAACTCCATCATCCCAAAATGGATCACCTTTCATTGCATCTGGTGGCTTACATGATTCTTGAATATTGGTAATCAGTTTAATTATATCTGCCTCTGTTTCTACATACAAAAAAGGATTGTATCGATCACTTTCACTGAAATTAATAAGATTAAGTGATTTTACAGTAATACCTTTAGATTCCAAAAACTTACCATGTTTCCTTAAAAGGTCACCTTTAATGTCCAAAAATACATTGGTACGGTCTGCTAAAAATAAGTTAGGTGTTAAGACAGAGGTAGTTTTATAAGAACCAGATCCACCTATTACAAGCATATTTGAGTTTGAAACAACTTTATCTGTGACAGTAATATTTTTACTTATCTTAGTCATTATATCTTTGTCATTGAGTTGTAGATTCTTTTTCATTTTAGGAATGTCACCCCATTCCTCAGAACCTTTTTCTATCCCATATTGAAAGTTTCTATAGTAATCCATAAGATAACCTGTTATCATAAACCAGACAATAACACCCAGTCCTAAAAATCCAGGCGTTTTTTCTGGATTCCACCAATTTCTAAAAGGATGTGTAACTACAAAAGCAAGTCCCTCTCCCCAATTATTTAAAGAGATACCATCAACTTTCGTTACTCCTCCGATCAGGTATGCCAAGAGAAGAATAAAAAATAATATAGAGAACATAAGTGGCCATGAAATATTTTTCTTTTTTACCATACTTCGCCTTTCCATATGCGTACCGAAATTCGGCACGCATATATTAACTATAAAAACTTGTTAAATTTTCATGCCTGGTACAATATCTGCAATTTTTTCCATGGTTTTGTCTGCAACGATATTTTTTGTAGTTGTTGGTTTATAATGAGAATTAAATAATTCTTCGGCACTTGAGCGTTTGCTTATTCCAACCATATCTAGATCCTTTGTAAAAATATATGGCTTAGCATTTTTCTTGTAGAAAGCATGATATGTATTAGTATGCTTATCAAAAAAAACATCCTCTTTTGGTGTTGCCATAAAAAGTGTATTATCACCATACGTACCAGGTACTCTTGATAAAAACAGATCCTTTTCATTTAAAAAGCAGTCAAATGCTTTATCATTTCTCATTAATGAATCATTAATATCAAAACGTTGATAATTACTATTATTGTTTAAGTTAACAAATTCCTCTGAAGATGCGACCTTTCCTTTAGTCAATGCAGCTTTTAATTCTGGATTTTCCATTCCTGCATCATCATATTTTGCTAATGATTTTTTTAATTCTGGTGAAGAAGTATCAATATACTCATCTTCTGTTAATCTACTTGTACTTTGATATTCAGTCATATTCATTTGTTGTAAATCTGGAACTTTTTGACCATTAGAAAGACATTTTTCTTGATATAGCTTAAACCAATGTTTAGCTCTCCCTAAATCGTCATTGTATATCATACATTGTATCTGACCATCCCCAACTTTTAGGTCTGGCATGATAGAATAGTTGATGTTAAGTTTCTTAAAGTCTTTTTTCATAGTCTCAAGGTTATTTTCTAAAGGCATAGACACAATACTTGTATTTGCACCAGTAAATGCATTAAGGTCTTTTATGCTTTTTTCTCCACCTTGCATATTTGCATATAAATACTGTTCTTGCCAAGCTGAAAACAATGCCTTATCATCACGCACAACTGCTAACTGTATAAAGTTATCGTTTTCGTTTAAATCTGGCATGACAAAGTATTTTATTCCGGCAGCATCAAGTTTTTCAAGTTGTGGTTTAAATACTTCTTCGGAAGTTTTTCCAGCAACTGACTCAATAGGTATATTATATAAATCAATATCTCCGGCAGCATTAGCAAACTGCTGAAAACTTTTAAACTTATGGTTAGATAATTTTTTCTCTTTTACCATTCTTGCAAAGTGCGTAATAAGTTTTAACATACCTAATGTTGCTAACCTCATTAATGGATCTGCAAACATTGTAGCTTTTTGAATATACATTAGTGTTTGTTCTGGATTATCAAATTCATGCATAAGTTTTCCTCCATAATTTTAATTCTCGTGTACCGAAATCCGGTACACGAATTATTTTTGCGTTGATAAGGTTTTATCTTCTTTCTTTTCAAGTGACTCTAACTGTTCTTCATCAACATAAGTTAGTTCTGAAAATTCCAGATAACTTATTCTTTCAATTAAATCATCATAATCTGAAAATTTTTCTTCTAAAATCACTTCATTATCAACTTCTTTTACAAGTCTTTTATTTTCCAAATCAACCCATGCTTGTACTTCATGTTCTCCATCTTCTGTCGTTGTGTAAGCTAAATCTATTTTTGATATATCTCGGTCTGTTAAGTCTATTTCCTCGTCAAATTCATCAAAAATGTATTGGCTAATAATCTTTTTGCAATGTTCAATCATTTTTTCATGATTATGGTCGATTTCTGTAAGTTCTGCGATGATGCCTTTTGCAACGGGAAGTTGTTCTCCATCAAGTTCTCCTAACTCTAATGTAGATTCTATACTTCTTAGTAGAGATTTTACTTTTACCGGATTTTTTAGCATGGATTCAACTTCTGTTCTTCCATTCTCATAATTATTGTTACTATCCAAGGCATCATAAAAATCATAATCATAAATAAAATCTATAATTCTATCAACCAAATCAATCTGAGTTGTATTATAATGCAAGTGTTCATTTAAGAATAATTCAATTTTATTTACTCTATTATCAATCTGGTCGAGAAAATTAGTTACTTCTTCTAATGAACTTAAAGGATATTTTATTTCTTCATCAAAGCCTAACACAAATGGTTCTGTATCATCTGTATAATCTACTTCTATTTCTGGCACACTTATATATTCATCCCAATCGTCTTTTTCAATTCCATAAATCCCATTAAATTGTTTTATTTCATCAATATTATTTACTTGTGATTCAGTACCATCCTCATACAAAAGATAAATACACCTGTCATCTTTAAATAACTCTAATGCCTTTTCTTTTTGTAATGGCAGCATAAGTTTATACTTGTATCCATATTCTTTCATATCTCTCATGCCAACATTAAAATCTGGATAATAATCAATTTTAGATTCTATCAATCTTAAAAATCCATCTAATAAAAGGTCACTTCTGTCGGATAATATAATAGATTCTAATTCATTCCATGCCCATTTAATTTCCTTTGGATCATCACATAATCGAGAATAGTCATTAATCTTTTCATAACATTCTTGTATCGTATTCACTTTTTCTCCTTCCTATAAAACAAGCGTACCGAATTTCGGTACGCTTATCTTATATTTTGTTGTACCGAAGTACGGTACGTTTTTTAAATTGCTTTATCTACTTCATTTTCCTCATCATAGGATTGATTCATGTCAGCATCATTAACATTCTCTTCAACTTTTTCTTCAAGTTCCTTTGATTTTTCTTTTTTATCGTTTGATAATATAGCATTTAACTCACTTAGTCTATTAAGTTTTGCGTTATATTCTTCTTCTTTATCAAATGGAAGGTCTACATTCTTTTTCGCAATTTCAAACTGCTTAATAGTATTTTCAAGTCTGTTTTCTAATTTATCTAATCTTGTATCAATACCATCTAACAGATTATCAATACGTGTTATGTTTCCATAGACATCTTTTCCAAGTGCTACATCATACTTTGATTCTCCAATACAGCTAAGAAAATATTGTTGTACTTCTGGCTCAAATAATAATTCCATTTTAAATCCTCGATAAGAACCTAAAGGCACAGGTTTAATAACCTTTATATTTCTACACTCATTAAGTATAGCATTTCCTGCATCCTCTTTATTAGTATATAAGGTATCTTTTATTGTCATGCCATCAAAGTAGTTTTCACTAGCCTTTGGATGACTTTTAGCCACTTCTAAATCTTTACTAACAACTTTTATATTTTCTTTTAATCTTTCTATTTCTTTAGGATAGAAAGAACGTATTTTATCTTGTGTATCAAATCTATCATTAAAGAAGTTAGCACGAATAACTTTAAGTTTTTTCACTTCTAAATCAAGATCCATCTTTTCTTTCATTAAAGGATTGCCAGTTGTAAGTGACTTGATTTCAGCATATGATAAAACTGCTTCATCAACATCTTCAACAACACGAAGTGGTTTATTACTTGTCATTATCTGACTAACTGCCTTTTGTTTAGATTCAATAAGTTGCCAATTATAAGTGTCAAATGTATCTTGTGTAGCATATCTAAATATATGTACTTCTTTATTTTCATTACCTTTACGAATGATACGACCACTTCTTTGCTCTAAATCACTTGGACGCCATGGACAATCTAAATCGTGAAGAGCAATAAGTTTGTTCTGAATATTAGTTCCGGCTCCCATTTTATCTGTTGAACCTATTAAGACTCTTACATCACCTTTTCTAACTCTTTGGAATAATTCTCCTTTTTTCTTATCAGTATTATAAGAGTGTATAAAGGCTATTTCTTCTTCTGGAACACCTCTTGCAACTAATTTATCTTTGATGTCTGTGTAAATAGAAAATTCACCTGTATTATTAGGAACACCTCTGTCACAAAATACAAGCTGAGTACTTCTTTTATCTGATGTCTTATCCCATATATCAAAGATATTATTAACACACATATTGACTTTACTGTTTTCTTCGTCTGATAACATATCATTAAGCATCCTTTGGTCTAAGGCAAGTTTTCTACCATCATTTGTGATATTAAGGAAGTTATCTTCTGACGGATCTACCATGTTATTTCTAATACGATCTGCTCTTTCTCCAAAACTTTCCATAACCTCACGTTGCATCTCTGAGGCTTTTGTAATCACATTATGATAATTAGCTTTTGGTACATCAAGATTGAGCATATCGGCTGTTTTTATATCTGCAACTTCTTTAAACATTAACATAAGCTCTGGAATATTGAAAAATTTCGCTAACCTTGTTTTAATTCTCCATGTAAGTCCCTCTGGAGCAATTTGTAAATCAGAAACACACTCACCAAAGGTACTTGCCCAAGCATCAAAACTGTCAAGGTGATATTCTTTTAACTTTGCATTTTGTAAATATCTTTGGATTGTATATAGCTCAACCATTGAATTTGATATAGGAGTTCCCGTTGCAAATATAATACCCTTACCACCTGTAAGCTCATCCATGTATCTACACTTAGCATATAAGTCACTTGATTTTTGTGCATCCGTCTGTGGAATACCGGCTACATTAGACATCTTTGTATCAAAAAATAAGTTTTTGTAGTAATGGCTTTCATCTATAAATATTCTATCTACACCAAGTTCCTCAAATGTTACAACATCATCTTTTCTATTCTCATCATAAAGTTTATCGAGTTTTATTTGTAACTTTTTCTTTTTGCTCTCAAGCTGTTTAACAGAAAATCTTTTACCAGTACTCCATTTCATGCCGGCAATACTATTTGTAATTTCCTCTATCTCTTCTTCCATATATCTAGTTCTTCTTTCTGGAGATAAAGGTATTCTCTCAAATTGACTCTGTCCTATAATTACTGCGTCATAATCACCTGTTGCAATTCTTGAACAAAATCTCTTTCTGTTTTGTTTTTCAAAGTCTTTTTTAGTCGATACTAAAATATTAGCAGATGGATAAAGCTGTAAAAACTCGCTTGCCCACTGCTCTATAAGGTGGTTAGGAACAACAAAAAGTGACTTAGTACATAATCCTAGTCTTTTACTTTCCATTGCTGCAGCTGCCATCTCAAAAGTTTTTCCAGCACCAACACAGTGTGCAAGAAGTGTATTTCCACCATAAAGGATATGTGCAACAGCATCTTTTTGGTGCTGCTCTAACTGTATTTCTTGATTCATACCAACAAAATCAATATTTGAACCATCATACTCTCGTGGAACAAAACTGTTAAAACGAGTATTATATATATTACATAATCGTTCTCTTCGTTCTGGGTTTTCCCAAATCCATTCGGTGAACTTTTCTTTAATCTGGTCTTGCTTAGCTTGTGCAATAGTAGTTTCCTTTACATTAATTACAGACTTTGTTTTTCCGTCTGCATCATCAATACGGTCATAAACTTTTGTCTGCCTTAAGTTTAAAGCATCCTCAATTAATTTATATGCATTAGCACGTTTAGAACCATAAGTACTGTATGCTTTAACATTTGCATTATCTTTAGATTTACCATCAATCTGCCATACTTTCGTATCTTCTGAATAATTAACTGTTATTCCACCATATAAGGAAAGATACTTAGGTGTTTCTAATAATTCAAAAACAAAATCTTCTATAACATCATTTGGTATCCATGTTGTACCAAGTCTTACGGAAATATCAGTTGCTTTTATATCTTCTGGCTGCACACTTTCAAGTTTTTCAATATTTATTTCATAACCTGCATCCTTATATATTTCTGCTTGTGTCCTTGCAAAAGCTAACTTTTGTCTTACATTCCCCGATAAGTATTCGTTATCTGATACATAGGCATGTTCTGCTAATGGATCTGGATTCTTAAATATAGAACCTTTTAAAGTATCATATATTTCTTCTTCTGATAGTCCTGAAAGGGAACACATATAATTCATATCAACGCATGCTTTTTGTGACAATGACATGGTTAATGCTTCAGCTGCTGTATCTACCTTTGTAACCGGTACGTTAGGTCTTATTGTTCGTTTTGTAAATATATCAGCTTTTCTTTCTAATTCTCCGTTTTCATCAAGTATTTCAAGTGATGAAATAAGTGGATACGAATTATCATCTGAAAAATATCTACTATTATTTTTATCTCGTATTAGACCGAACTTTTTAGCAAAATTATCATATAAAGTGTTAAGTTTCTGTTGTTCGGCAATAATCTCACTATCTTCGTAATCTTCTGTCTGTAATAAGAATAATCTACGAACACTATCCCTAATACCTATCATGCTTTTTACTCTATCAATCGCTGTGTTAGGTATATTAGCCGGGTACATTATACTATTCTCACGAAAATATACTTTGTTATCAATTATCGTGTAAGAAAAATTTTGTACATCCTCAGTAGCAGGAATATAATCTATATCTTTGTCTGACTTCTTATCTTCAACTTCTATCTCTGGTATTTCACCATTAATATCAGCAACAGCCGGGATAAGTAATTCTTCAAGATTTTCTCCATTTGATACAACAGTATCTTCTGGACCAAATCTTCCAGACACTGTACGCCATTCACCTAAGACCATTTCGGGATGGTCAATGAAATAGCGATTCATTTTTCTACCATTTTCGTCAACATCAACATCTACCCAATCTGGATGATTGTCTATTACCTTATCTTTCTTTTGCAAGAACAAAATATCTGATACAACTGTTGTTCCAGCATTTCCCTCGAATGTGTTGTTAGGTAATCTTATTGCACCAAGTAAATCTGCCCTTTCAGCAATATATTTACGAACAGATGAGTTTTGTTTGTCCATTGTACCTTTACTTGTAACAAAGGCAATTACTCCACCCGGTCTTACCTTATCAAGTGTTTTAGCAAAAAAATAATCATGTATTAAAAAATGATGTTTATTATATCTTTTATCATTTACACCAAAATCACCAAATGGCACGTTACCAACTGCTACATCAAACATATTATCTGAGTATGTCACATTCTCAAAACCACTATTAATAATCTTGTGTCCTTGATATAACTGTTTTGCAATCTCAGCAGATATATTATCAAGTTCTACACCAAAAACATTACTTTCTTTCATGCTATCTGGTAATAGTCCTATAAAGTTACCAACACCACAAGAAGGCTCTAATATATTACCTTTTGAAAAACCTAACTTATTAAGTGTATTATATATTGCATTAATTACTTCTGGAGGCGTAAAAAAAGCACTTAACGTGCTTTGTCTGGCTGATTCATATTCTTCATTTGTCAATAAATTTTTCAGTTCAAAATATTCATGCCCCCAAGAAGTATTATCTGTACCAAAAGCCTCTGAAAGACCACCCCAACCAACATACTTAGATAAAATTATCTGTTCTTGCTTAGTTGCAGACCTATTTTCACTTTCTAATTTCTTTAATACTTTAATAGCATCAATATTTCTTCTAAATCTTTCTTTTTTTCCAACTTCTTCTACGATGTTTTCTCTAAGATCAAAGTTTAAAGGAACAAAGTTATCTAATTCTTTAACTTTAGGTTTTCTTGCATCAATAGGATTAAAAATACTGCCTTCTGGATAAGGATTGTCCGTACCGAAGTTCGGTACGTTTTCTTCTTGTATTTCTGTACCGAAGTCCGGTACATTATCTTTATCTGGTATTTCTGTACCGAAATCCGGTACGTTTTCTTTATCCGGTTTTTCTGTACCGAAATCCGGTACAGAATATTTCTTCCGTAAAACTGCTAACTCTTCTTCATAATCTTCTACAAATCCACGAATATGACTTCCACCGGCTAAAACAGTTTTTAAATCATCATCTTCAAGAACTCTTTTAAGAGTTATATTTTCTTCATCAATTTCCTCGATAATATAAGTTTCTGAATCCTTTTCAAAAGACTTTCCTATAAGAGTTCCCGGCTGTTCATCTATTTTCTGTTGCTTAACTTCTTCAAAATCAACGATTTTTTCTTCTTCAAACAAGTCAACTGTTGCACCTATTTCCTCAGCCAATAATTCATATTCTTTTCTATTTACACTAACACCATCGCCAATGTCTATTCTAAAACGTTCTGTAATTTCTCCATTAACCTTATGTTGAAAATAGAATTTATAGTATGAAAACCCTTCTGGATCTGGAGTTTTAGTAGAAATCTTTTTATCTAAACCAACAATTTCATTTAATATCTCAGATGTTAAGATTTCACCCCTATAATTTTTTATAAATCCATCTGTTTCATTAAATTCTATTTCCCAAAAATCAAGATTAACACGCTCTGAAACAATATAATCATTTAATTTGTAGGTTTCATATTCACCACTATCCATAAAGAAATCAATTCTTCTGGAATCCTCAAAAGTTTTTCCATGTACTAATGGATATTCCTTATTATCAACAGAAACGTTTTTATTAGTATCTTTAAGTTCTGCAAGTGTTAAATAAACTCTTGGAATTAAGATAAACTCTGTTCCAACATTAGCTGCAACAATATCCTTTTTTAGTTCTTCTTCTTTTGCAACTTCATTTTGCATAAATAACACTTCTGGATCTGGTTCTTCGGAAACAAAAAACGTACCGGAATCCGGTACGTTTTCTTCTTGTAGTTCTGTACCGAAATCCGGTACATTTTCTTCTACTATTTCATTTTTATTGTTTTCTTCAAGTATTTTTTGGACATTTTTTAGTTTTTCTTCATTTTCTATAATGTCATATTTTCTAGCAACTTGTGACCAATTAAGTTTAACAGTATCAAAGTTTAATTTATCAAGTTTAAGCCCCTTTTGATCATGCCACTGATGTGATTTATCTGCGTACCACCCTGGCGAACTTCCACCTGTTCCAAACTCATTTTTTAAAAATTCTGTCTTTTCCGAAAGACTATGTCCTTCCAAAAAGTAATCATGTATTCTGCCTTTACCACCTTCAATTCCACTTCCATGTCTTAATGTGTCAAGTATTTCATTTTCTGTAATAAACCCCTTTACTTCTTCTGGTTCATTAAATGTAGAGTCAAAACGCTGTAATGGCAAGTTAAATTCCTCAACATCAGAAATAATGTCATCAAGTCTACTTGTCCACATATTTCCCAAAATTCTAAAGATTGATTTACCTTCTTGCATATCAGACTTTAGTATTTGCAGTTCAGATAGAAGTTGATTCCTAAAATTATTAGGTGTTTGTAATAAGTATTTTGTTTTTTCCGGAGAATTATCAAAAATTGCATATTTATCTAATGACGGTAAATACTTATTAATGACATCATCAGCCATATCATGTTTCATAAAATATAAAGATTGTGAAACTTTCTCAGCTTTAAAATCAATTGCATCATCTAGTTCTGTCTGGCTTGCATACATGCCATTTTCTAATAAATATTCAATGCTATTGTAAAGCTGTTCCCATGTATAGGATTCATAATTAGTATTTGATAGAATTTCTGATCCAGGTGCTATCTTTATTTCCTTTTCATCAAATACAGCAGTATATTTACCATTTTCTGTATATAGACCAAAACTTCCAACATAGAACTCTTTTAACTTTTCTATTACATCAGATGGATTTTTCCCTCTCATGTATTCATAAGCTACCAATTTATGAAAGTTTTCTTTGTTTCCACCAAACTTTGCAAATTCATCTAAAATACTTATATTACTTGTCGGTGTACCGAAATCCGGTACATCAACTTCTGGACTTGTAAACAAATTCATTGTCATCTGTCCAGAAGTTTCCATAGACAAATCATTTTCTAAAAGAGATTCGCTTTGAGTTCTGCTAACACTTGGCTCTCTATCATTTCTTCTGTTCGTTTCGGATTCTTTCGAAGTTCCTTTTCTTTCTCTATTGCTATCTGATTTAATTCCATCAGTTGAGCTGCTCCCCCGAAACTCGTCAGCCAGCGGTACTTCAGTCTCAGATTCTCCTGCAGCCACTCTAGAAGTATTTCTGTGTATGGATTCAGACTCTCTTCCTCTTCCTCTACGTTGAATATGTCTGGGTAAAACAGACCGTCCGGACCCAGATCGTATCGTATCTGTGTTTCCGGAACGTAACACACTTTGGACGTTCTCGGACTCATCGGGTCCGAATAATAACAACCGTCTGGACATAACGTCAGGATCATACCTGTTTTCTCGTCCACCATAGTATTCTTCTCTAAGTTCATCTTGCTCCTCCTTATGCTTATCATAATATCTTATCATGTTACTTATTTCAGAAAGTGCAATATCTACAATATCATTTACACAGCTACCCATGTAAAAAAGACTTTCCGGATTATCAAGTAAAGTGATGTCTTTAAAATCCTCTTCGCTATAATATGCTTTTGGATCTATATCGAGCCTAAACATTATAGTTGCCACAATACTTTTTCTGATTACATCATTTAGTTTTTCTTTATCTATTGCATTGATTTTTTTTCGATCTACAACTTCAACAAGTTTGATATAACTAGATGTTTCAGCCTCAGCCATATTATAAGCAGCTGAGGAAATAGCACTAACTATATTTTCTTTGTACTCTAAATCACCAAAGTGAGCATCAAGAATTTCTATTGCATCTTCATCATACATTGGATCATATTTCCAAATAGGAACTGTTTTTGAATAAGCACTTCCAGAAGTATCACTAACATCATAATAGTGTAGTATTTCTTTGTTATTGTTCTCACCAAAAGGCTGTTCTTTAAAAAGTTTGATTGACCTTGTTCCTCCAATAATTCTTCTTCCGAAAATTTTATTCCATTTCTCGAAAGTAAGTACAGCAGTCGCATTAGGTTTCTGTGCATATATCATTAGCTGTGAATCAAACCTAAGTCTATAGTTGTAGCAAGAAGTATGTAAGAAATCAATCCAACTACTAGGACTAATAACCTTATGAGATATATCATCATACTTTAACTTCATTTCATTATATAATCTATTATTTGTATATGACATTCTTTTTTTCCTTTCTTCTTGTATCTGTCTTTACAATATCACAACTTTATAAGTAGGTCAAGTGACCTACTTATAATCTTGGACTAAAATCTTTTTCCTTTTCTCTATCCATAGCATTGTCAAGGCATTTTGTTACTTCATCGTAATAGAAAACCTTATCAGATAATACTTCTTCTGGCTTAACTTCAGTACTATTTACTTCCCTAACCATACATTCTAATTCCTTTGCTTCAGCAGCATTACCATCATCTGGAAGAATTAATGTTTCATGAATAGAACTTGGAATTACATAGTAGCTGCCTCCTAATATTTCTGAAACCTTTTCTGCAACTTTTGGATTTAAAATATGTGATGCCCCCATATTGGAATTACTATTCGTAAGCACATATATTGGAGTATTAAAATTTTGTTTAGATAGAAGTTCTGGAGAGTTATATAAATTTGTTTGTCCACCATAAAAAAGAATATCTTCCATATTTGACAAGCGAATATCTTTGCCATATGCGTTTTCTAAACAGATATTATAAAGTTCTTCACCTGTAATATTTAACATCTTTGCCATGCTTTTAGTAATGTCTACACAAGCAGTTCCTCGCTCTGTTTCAGATAAAACAACCTTAAAAGATGCTATCAGATCCTCACTGTAAGCACTAGGTATATATGTTTCACATTCATCTAATCTACAATTTGGAATATCTACATCATGTATTAACATTTTAATGCGATCTTTATCATCAAGTAATGTGTCAACATTAAAATTATTTAAAATAGCTTCCTCTGTTCTAATACCATTCACAATCTCTCTAGAAGAATTTTTTACTATCTCAGCTACTGATAACTCATCGTTTACATACATATCGTACAACTTATCAATATAGAAAACTGGTCCACCTTTTTCACCTGCGATTAAAATACCAGTTAACACAACACCATTATTTTTGTTCATAGTTTCTACACTCATTTTTCTTTGTGCAATATCCTCTGGTAAATAAATTTTAAGAGATTCAATTAGTCGTTCTGCAAATTTTTCTTTGTTTAGTTTCATGTTTTTTCTCCTTTTCTTATAAATAATGTTCCGAACTTCGGTACAAAAAAAGCAGCTATTACAGCTGTTATTTTTTTAGATCTATGTCCCTTTTCATTGCCTCATATAAACGTTTCATTTGTGTAACACTTAGATTTTTTACTTTGGCAGCTTGCATCAGCATTTCAAAATCGGTATCATCTTTTTCTATAAACTCTAAAAAGAAATCCTTATTTTCTTCTGGAATATTCTTATCACAAAAGTAATTCTCCAGATACTTAACAAAAGCTATACGTGCTTTATAATTATCGTCTGTTGTATATTTATTTTCATCTTTCTTATTAGAATTATCTTTTTCTCCTTGTTTATGTTCTGCCTGTCCAAGATTATGTTTATCTTCGTCATATTGCTTAATTCCATTAAGTCTTTTTTCTAAAACACTATACTCTTCTTTTAATTTATCAAGTTCTTTCTGCTTGTTGTGCAATTCATTTTCTTTAATGCTTAATTCGTTTTTTAACATTTTTTCTGATTCTTCTTTTTTTGCAATAGCTGTTTCAAAAACGTTCTCAATCTTAGACAATTTTATTATCATCTCGTTTGATGTTTTAATAACATTAGTAACATCAACATTGTATTTTTCCCTTAAAAAATTATCACGTATTTTTTTTACAGTATCTACACTTGTATCATCAGATATATCCTTTAAAAATTCCTCCGGAACACCTACACTAATTGCTGTACATATCTCAAAGAGTAGATCTATGTTATCAAACTTATTGACATTAAAAACAAATTCCTTTGATTGCTTAGAAAACATCAAGAAATCATTTAACCAATCTTTAAAAACAATATCTTCCATTTATAAATCACCTCCAATCTGAAAATATAAAAGCGAACCCTTCCGGATTCGCTTTTATAACTATCTAATTATTTGATTTTTAACTGAATTGATTATATCTTCATTCTTGAAATGGAAACTCCAACAATTCATTTATCCTAATTATAGTATATCACATTGGAAATAAGCCGTATAGGTTACTTTACTACCACTTTTTTATACTCTGAATACTTATTTTTTATTATTTTTTCTCTTAATGTTTTATTGCTATCCATTATAATAGGTTCTTTATTGTTATCAGAAATAATGGATTGCAAAATATGCTTTTCTCTGTATAATTGATTTAACTTTTTTTGAATTTGATTTTTTCTCTCTGAAAAATCATCATATCCTGGTGGCAGATTATCATATGTTCTTTCTATCTCATCATCTAAGTTTTCATAATCTTTGTCTGAAAGGTCAGAACTATTTAATTGTAATAAAAGCTCTTTATAATTTCTCACATTAACATCATTATTTAAGTAATTAATATCTTTTAATTCTTCTTTTAATCGTTTGATTTTATCCGTAACATCATTATAAGCAAAGTTGACTTCCTCAATATTCCGAAGATCATTTTCTATAAGATAGTTGATACCTTCTCTCAACTTATCAATATTCAAAAGAGTTTTTCGTACTTCTCTTTGACTTCCTCTTCCAGAACATTCCCAACGTCTATATACTACATATATACATTTTCTAATTTTTGTTTTTTGAAAATTAGAATATGAATATTTTGGTTTTGTGAACTTCATTTTAGGAATATCAATAGCTGCCAAATCATGCTCAATGCCTAACTTATATATAACTCTTTGTTCTATACTTTTAAATGTATATTCATCACCTAAGTTATAACTTCTCCATGCTCTTTTTTGTCCAGGAGCCGTAAAAGCATAATACGTTCCATGATTCTGTGACTCACCTTTTCTTATACTATATCCATAAGAAATCATTTCTTTTTCAAACTCTTCCATGGAATTTGATGATAATATTGCATGACTTATATCTTGCCTTATTATTGTTTTCCAACTCATCTTACCACCTGTATCAGCTGCCCATTTTACATAAGATGAATTTTGTTTTTTGCTCTTGTCATATTCTAAAATGGATATACCATAATCTTCGCAAAGTCTATCTGTAATAGGTTGAATATATTTTTCCCAATCACCTTTTTTGTATCTGTACTTATAACCATTTTTTCTATTTACAGAGTTGAATATTATATGTCCATGCATATGATTTTTGTCATTATGTACGGAAAAAACATAATCAAAATTGTCCCCTAAATATCTTTCACAAAATTTATTTAAAATTGCATAAGCTGTTTCCTCATCACACTCATCTGGTTTGAAAGATATAACAAAATGGTATCCTTGCCGACCTTCATACTTGTTATATCTTTCTTTTGTTTGTATAAATGAATGATATATTTCTCCCGGAAGTACACCTGCATTTCCACCAACTAATAAACCAGAAGATGTCTTTTCTGGATTTAAAATATAATTAATGGCATTATACAAATGTACTCCTTTACTACTACCAGAACATTCTTTTATGTTCATTATTTTTGTTATAGCCATATTAATTATCCTCTAACATCTTAGAAAGTTTTTTTACATGGTACTCTATCTTTTTTTGTTGATTGAGTATTTCTGAAATAGCAGAACTATAATCTTTGTATCCAGCATTTACCTTAGCAGCAACTTGATTTACGTTAACACCGATTTTTCTAATTTGATAATTCAAATCTTGAATTTCAGTATCATGATATTTTTTATTTTTACCAAGATCTTCATAAATGCAATTACGAATATATTCAGATATATTCTCTCCAGATCCATGTAAATACCCGAATGCCTTTTCTTTTTTTATCTTTTCTTTAATAAGGTTAAATTCTTTATCTGTAATTCTTACTCTTAAAACTTTATTTTTATTATCCATTATAATTATTCTCATTAACATAAGCATCAAGAATATCCATCTGTGTTTTCTGGATATTATAAGAATACTGCTTCACATAATTTCTGAATGCCTCCATATCATGGATTACTCCAACTTCTTCTTCAATAATAGTGCCGATCTCCATAATACGTTTATTTTTCGCCTTAAGTTTTGCTTGTTTCTCTTGTTGTATAATTGCTTTTCTCTGTGCCTTAAACTGTTCAATTTTCTTATCAAGTTCTGCTATCTGTTCATCAAAATTTTTAGATGTTGTATTCATAATTTTTTCCTTTCTTTGTATGCTGTATTTACTTTTCGATTTTTCATTTTTTGAAAAAATTTTAATCTTCTTCCAAATACTCTGGATGATATTTTCTGATATACTCAGCTCGTGGATCAGTAGATTCTAAGAGTCTATTTCTTAAACTAAAACCTTCCTCTTTTTTCTCAAATTGTTTTTGAAATTCCTTATGACGATTATATAAAGTTTGTCTAGACACTCCCATTTCTTTGGCAATCTGTACTATTGATTTCCCAGAATCAATTTCTTTATATACTTTTTCTATGTCAACCTCTTTGTATTGAGGCATCTTTGAATTTGCTAAAGTTTTTCTTTCTTTATTCATCTTTTTTCCTTACATATTCCTTATGACGAGCATATAAAGTTTGTCTTGATACTCCTAATTCTTTTGCAACTTGAGTTATTGTTTTTCCGGAATCAATTTCTTTATATACTTCTTCCATATCAATCACTTTTACGAAGTGCTTATTTGTTCCTTTTAAGTTTTTTCTATCTGTATTCATCTTTTTTCCTTTTTATAATCACTGTCTAAAACTGTATATTTCTTGTAAAACCTTGTAAAATTCTTGTATATACTTGTACATTTCCTGCACATTTCTTGTACACACCTGTATATTTCTTGTACACACCTGTACATTTCTTATACATTTCTTGTAAAACCTTGTAAAATTCCTGTAAAAATGAATCTATTTTGTGTCTAATTATTGTCTATTTATTGTAAATTATAAGACCTCTGTTTCGTTAAATAAATCTGCTTTAGCAGATTTGCAAGATACGCACTTTGTAGGACAAATTACAATCTTGTTAGGGAACATCCCTAATACCCTTTAGCATAGTCGCAAGCTCCTATATAAACAAAAATAGAGCAATATAAACTACTGCCCTATTTCTATCTACTATATTATTATTGAAGAATTTAATGATTCATCAAAGTCGATTTCTTGTTCCTCACATTGTTCTTTCTCCAAAATCTTTTCGTATGTTGGAACAAGCAACTCATCAATTCTTATCTTCATGCCTTCGATATAAAATCTTTTTCTAATCGGTGAACACACTGTAATGCCATTACAACTTTCTGGAATATCATTTATGAATTTTTCTATTTGTGAAAATCTTTTTGTGATAATTGGAACTAATCTTTTTACAGATTCTTCAAGTCCAACAAGGTTATCTTGCGATAAGAAATATTTTAAATTGTAATGATGTTTTTTATCTCCGTAAGCTGTGATTATGTTAAGTGAATTATTTTTAAATTCTACTTTTTCATTCATCATTTTTTCTATTTGTTCATCTGATAACTTGTTAGAAAATGCTGCTCCATTATCAAAAACTGGTGCTAATTCATATGAGCCATTTTTAAAAAGTAAACCCCAGTTTCCATTATTTCTGTCATTGTTTTTTATTAACGCATCCACCAACAAACAATCCCAAAATCTTTCTTCTATTCCATCAACTTCTGATAAAACCGGATTGTATTTAAAGTGTAACAAAAGTTCTTTAAACTGAACAACATGTGATGAACCTGTGTCATTAAGTTCTGACTCAAGTTCTAAATCATTTTCAAGTTTTTCATTGTAGATATTTTTTAGAGTTCGGATCTCACGAAGTTCTCCGGGATAATCACAAAAGTCTTTACAAGCGACAACAACTCTGTTATGTCTTATTCCTAAAACAGTTTCATGAACATCAAATCCTAGTATCTTATATATGTGACTTCCTATATATTCTGACAAGGGAGATGTTGTATAAGATATATCCATTGTATTCATAGACCTTGTACTTTTTGGATACTTGATTAACCAATATTCATTATTAATAATGACACCTTCTTTTTGTCCTGCCATACCACCATAAATACCATTTCGGTCACTTAATTTTACATTCTCAAAGTTGAATATCTTGCTCATTGTTTCACCTCTTTTTTATATTCTTAACACAAGTATATTCACCAAAAAGATTACTGTCAACTACTGACTTTCTTTACTCAGCACGTATCATTCCATTTGTTCTTCCAACATCTCTGTTTACAATAGTTAAAGCAAATTTCTTATCTTCTTTGAAAAGAATGACATCCATTTCTTTTGCTGTTTCATCATCCAATTCGATAAAGCAATGGAATACATTTGTTCCCATAGCTGCTGTAAAATCTGATATTGTTATTGTGCATTTTGGTACTTCTGTAACATTCATATTTAAATTATTACCTTCGAGATATTCTGAAATATATTTTTTGAAAGCTATCTCATGCTCTGTTTGAAATTCTTCCAAGTATGGAATATAGAAATCTTCTGTTTCTTCATAAACTAAAGATATTTTTTCTAGTTCTTTATCAGATAAATCCGGTAAAGGCTCACCAAGTTCATTAACATATACTGGTTCATCTGACGTTGCATCATCTTCTACTACTTCTTCTTTATTTTTTAATTCCGAAGGATCTACGTTTGTAATATATTTATTTTCTTCCTCCTCTGGTTCATCTATCTGTTCTTCTATTTGTGTTTCTTCTTTTTCTAAAACTTCATTATCTGTTTTTGATAAATTTTTTTTTGCAAAAAAGAAAACGCTACACATGATAAATACAAATAGACCAACTATAATTGATACAATTAGATATTTCTTTTTATTATTATCTCTCATACAAAAATCACCTCTTTTACATTGCACTTAAATCTTTTCCGAATACCCAACCCCAATATGCTGTACACTGATATTCATAGGTCGCTCTCCACTCATCTAAATTTGTAATTGTGCATCCATTAGAACAGTTACCTGTTCTAGAAGATTCATTATGCATAACTTTTCCATCACCGATATAAATACCGATATGTCCATATCTATAACTATTTGCACTTGGACCAGAATGTTGTACGCATATAACCATTCCTACTTTTATATCTCCAGATGAAGTTACCATGTCAAAGCTATTTCCATTTCCACCCGGATAACCTAAACCTGCATTATTAAATACTCGTGATACCCATGTTGCACAAAGTCCATCACCAACAAAGTTAGTTGAATAAGCAGCATCTACTACATGTTTTTGCATAGCTGTAGCATTTTTATAATCTTCTCCATGAACTTCAGCAAATTCATTTTGGAACTGTTCATAATTCATATTATCAAACCGATAAAGGTCGTAAGTATCCATCTGGTTGATTAAACTTACTACATATTCATTTGATGTTGCCCAACCACCTGCCTTAATTCCTTCAACAAATTTTCTTGCATATTCAACACTATAATTTCCATCATTTTTATTTTGATATGGTTCTAAATGTTGCCAGTACCTTTTACCTTTTAGCATTACTGACCTTTGCTTTATGCAAGCCTCATAACTCGGATATTTTGAAAAACCGGCTGTAATTGTTTGCATTCCATTACCAGTCTGTTCTTGTGTTACCCAACTGTTTTGTCCAATGGCATAAGAGTCACCACTCCAATATTTTATACCAAAAAGATTTTTATCTTCATAAGCAAGTTTTGATAATCCGTTGCCACTTTCACCACCTGGTCCATAAGAGCCAAAGCCAGATTCTTGTATCGTTTGTGCTACACCGGAACTTACGGGAATACCATTTAATTCTTGTTCCTCGAAAAATGCTTCCATCATATCATTTGTAATAAAAGAAGGTAAGCCATGTCCTGCCGGTCTACTTTCAAGAGCAGCTCCAGCAGCTCCAACTAATATTATTACTAAAGGAACTATTAACAATAATGCAAGAAGTATTGGAATAATTACCGGACAAGCAGTAGCCAAAAATGATATTAATTGTTTTATAGCAGCTGATAATTGTTTTATTACAGCTTTAACCATTCTTACAGTTGTTCTGTATATTTTCATAGTCATTTTCACACTTTTAGAAGTAGTACTTGCACCAGATATTACTTGTGATCCAGATACACCTTGTAAACCTTCTTGACTTTGTTGAGCTTGTGCTTTTTCAAACATACTTTTTAAATAAGAAAATGCTGCTAAATTCTTTGTTATTCCATTTCCCTTTTTTACAAGTATAGAGTTAGCATCTGATTCTTGTATTTTATACTTTCCATCTTTAATATTACCATGTTTAACGTTAACTCCATGTTTTCTTAAAGTCTTATTTTTTTTAGAAACACTGCGAATTTGTTGTTTTGTAGTAGGATGCATTCTTTTCGTATCAATAGATGATACTACTGCATTTTGTCTTTTTGCAAGTTGCTTTTTCACTCTAGAAGAATTAAATTTTTTTGGTATGTTAAAGGAACTATCATCAAAATTAAATAAACTTTCCTCTGTTATATTAATTGTAGATTGCTTTTTATTAACTTCGTTAAATGTACTATTAATTTTATTAGTTTTATCATTGATTTCATGAAGAGAACTATTTGTGTTATTACCGATTTCGTTAAGAGAATTATTTGTGTTATTACTAATTTCGTTAAGAGAATTATTTGTTCTTTTACTACCTTTAGTACTATCTTTGATGATGACTTCTTTTTCCAGATTAGAAAGATGTTTCCATTCATTTTTTGCTTTTCTAGTACATAAAGCCTGCTCTAATATAGTATGTTTTGAACTAGCTTTTCTAAGATTATTCTCTTTGATAGAGCCTTTAGATTGTTTCATCTGTTTGCCAATATTATTAATACTTTTTTCCGAAGTTTCTTTTAATCTCATAATTTTTTCCTTTTATATTTTCCAGAAGAGATTTTAACTAATATTTCATCTTTTACAAAATTATCAATTTCGTTTTGGCATTCTTCTTCACTTGCATTTGTTGTCTTAACAATATCATCAACAGAGATTTCCATTAGTGCCGATAATGTATTAATAGCATCATATATTTTTTTATTACCGTAAATGTATGTTTTTTGTTCTTCCTTGATTACCTCTTTTGGTTCTGTCTTTACTTCTTCTTTTTTCTCATGGAAGTTTGTTGAAAACTCTTTATAAAGTGGATTGTCTTTTTCAACTCTTGCATCAAACATTAATACTTTTTTATCCCAAACCATCACACCTTGTCCGGGGCTACTGCTTGATAATGCCTTAAATTCTTTATCAGAAAATTCTTGTATAGCTGCAAGTTCTTGAGCATCAACACCACCTTGGTCAAAGAAACATTTATAAGCACAGTTTGAAAACATTTCTACTAAGTTTTGGTTTGACAAAGCAGCTGTAATATTCTGCATGGCAAGTGTAATAATTCCACCGAACTTTCTAAATGTTAAGACTGCATCAGATAACAATTTAGCTGAGCCTGGTTTTTTAGATACAATCTGTGTTTCATCTACAATAAGATGAGTTGCTTTTTGATACTCACGATTATAATCCATTCGTACATCAAGATAATGTAAAACAGTAACCATTACAGCCTCCCAGTTGTTTTCTGGCACATTTGCCATACCAAAACCTACAAGTCTACTACTGATATTGATATTAGATGGATGAGCAAGCATATCACAACTACCATCACAATATTCTGCAAGGGAGTTATAAATTACTCGTATAATCTCTTCATCATGTTTATTAGTTACAGAATCAAGTTTCTTCTTTATCTCTTCTCTTAACCATATAAGTGTTGGCTGTTTCTTTAATTTCTTTTGAGAAAAGACATCGAAAAACATTCTTTCGCAACATTCACTTATAATGGAATCATGTTCTTGTGTAACATTGATATTTTTCATAGTAGCTGCACAAAGAACTTTCGCATATTCTGTCTGTTTAGCGATAAATTTATTTTTTGTAAGTTTGTCGGCATTAAATACTTCTTGTGTAACTTCAAAACCATTTAAGTAGATACCTGACTTTGGAGTCAGGTCAAAATATGATCCATTGAAATTATGAATTGGTTCTTCAAATTCATTCTGTGGATCTATTACATAGACATCATCATCAGTCATGATGAGTGTCTGGCAAAATTCAGTTAGTTTTATATACATGGATTTACCAGATCCAGAGTAACCAACAACAATACAGTGAGCATTAGGTAAGTTAAAACGATTACCAATAATAAATCTCTTTGTTGTTCTATTTACACCAAGCATTTGTCCACCCGGTTCGATAATATCTTGTGCATGATATGGCTGAAAAGCTACAAGTGATGATGATAAAATAAATCTCATGTAATCAACCTGTCTACCACCTATTGGCAACGCCGTATTTAGGCTTTTAAGCTGTCTATAATCGCAAGTGGATAAATATACCCCTTCTTTCTTTCCAGCCTCTTGAATGTGGTGTACACGTTCTGCTAGGGCATCTTCTGTATCTGCTGATACTACGACCATCATATTTACGAAGTATCCTTTTTCGTCATTCTCATCAATCTGAGAAATATAATCTTCAATATCATCTTTTCTCTTCTGTCTTGAATAAGATGCAGAGATTGCCGGTATACCATTTCGTCTTTTATTATCAATTTCTTCTGATATAAGTTTATCTGCATTTACCTGTGCAGAATCAAGTTTATCTTTTACAATCTGCTTATCAACCGGTATCATATCCAACGTAACAAAGGAAGGGAAATCCACCTCAGAAAATGTATGTAAAAACTTGTCTGAATCAATCGTTACATCATATCTTTTTGCATACAAAACAGATACATAAGTATCTTCCAAAATCATGAAACGTTTAAAACTTTCAATACTCTCTGGAAGAATATCATTTTTCCAATCTTTTTTACCCTTGTTTATATTATTGATATAAGGTGTAATATCCTCTTTCGTTGGAGTTAAAAGATTATGGATACATTTTAATCTTTCTACTGTACCTAATTTATAGATTTTAGATCCCCAACTTGTAAAGAATGATTTAAGAACGTTATCAACTGCATTTAAGTATATTCTTGCATTGGCTTCGGAATCAGCTCTTGCAGTTATGGTAAGATAATGGCAAGTAACTATTGAAGGATTTGATTCCTTTAATCGTGATGATTGCCATTCTCTTATTCCCTCTTGGATTACAGGATAATCCTTTGCATTTGTTTCATTTCTGATTGATTTTAAAAATTCAGATTCACTTCTATGTTCATTTGCCAGAGTAATCTTAAAGTCAACATTCATGGCATTGAGCCATGTCATAAACTCAAGTAAGAAACTTCTTTGCTCATCGGTATTCTTATTAATATAATTAATGTCCTCAAACACATAACAAGTATCGTATATAGCACCCTTTTTCTGAGGTTCGATTTTAAAAATACCATTATCATAAGCCTTATCAATATTAAAACTTTGTTTTACGTTTTTTGGAAGTTTTACAAGTGGATTCGTAACCTGTCTTTTGTCGGAAAATGCTTTATTTCCATTAAAAATACTCATCGTTTTTTCTCCTTTCTTGTACCGGATTTCGGTACAATGATTTTTTTACTATTCATCGTAAATACTTCGCTTTTAGAATAATCACATTCTTCCATTTCGGAACTTAATGTTTTTGTTTGCATAAAATAATACATTTCTTTTAAATATGCAGGAAGTGTAAGTCCTTGAATTTTTAAAACTGTAACACTCATAACAAGTAACCAAATAGGTATGGCAGCATATATACATATATCAATCTGTATTCCTGTTTGTTTGTGTAAAAAATAAGCAAAAAATCCACCAAGAACCATTGCAATTATTCCAGATATAACTTCTTTTGCTGTAAAGCCTTTCCAAAACTCTGCTTTATATTTCACATCGAAGTCATCGTTTAAATCGATTTTCAAATAATCACCATCCTTTTCTTGCAAAAAATTAAGGGCATTATAAAAAACACCCTTAATGTAAATTAAATGTTTTATTCATAAGATTTGATGCACCTCTTACACCGGTAGCCATTAATATCATAGAAATTGTAGTACCAATCAATTTATCTGCACCATCAAACGCACTACCTATGCTCGATGATGCCTCAAATAATGGTTGAACACTCGCCAAAATTATACCTCCTATTGCCATTACAAGTGCAATCGCAACAATTTCAAAGGATATGGATACAAACTGTCTAATCCATGCATAAGCTGTACCATCAATTCCATGTCCACCGATTAAAGTTGGCATTGCAAGTGGGTAAAATACCATAACTACATAAAGTTTTAAATATCTACTCATTACTGTAATCAAAATAACTGCTCCACAAACAGCTGCAATAATCATATATAAAAATCCAAAAGTATAATTTGCAAGAACACCACCTAGATCTAAGTCACCATGATATGGAGCGAATATTGCAGTCTTTAAAATTTCACCAACCATTGCTGTTGCCATAGAAAAAATAGTATTAAATATATCAAGACCTTTAATCATTAATACATTTAATACCACCAATTTCATCATAGACTCAACACAAAGTTCTAAAGTGATATTTTCTCTAATATTAGATACTGCTTTAAAGAAACTTAATATAAAAAACACATTTACCATGGATACCCCGATTGTGAGTACCCATGGATATAAAGTGTTTACAACATAGTTCCAAGCATCTGGCGAGAATTGTTCTGGAGTTTGAATCATAACTTTCTGAGCAATATCTGTTAGAATTTCCCAACACTCATCACCAAAAATGACAAAGGGTCCTTTTAATATACCATTAATGAGATCCTCAAGCTGCGATAGCATAACTAATCACACCTCCTTAGATTGCTCCAGTGATTAACGGAATAAGCTGAGGTCCTAGAATAGCAATTAAACCACCACCAATACGTTTAAATGCAAGGTTTTGTGTTCCACCATCTTGTACACTCATTGACTGCGCCCATTCAAACACTCCCCAAAGTAAGAGGATTGTTCCAATAGCTGATACTACAGCTGCAATAATATCATAGATTACATTAAATCCATTTGTGATGACATCTGCACCACCTGCAGCATATACAGGTATTGTTCCTAACACAAATACTGCTACTAAAGTCAACATAATTCCTAACTGTTTAAAAAACTTATTATTATTTTTGTTTCTCATTTTCCTCAATCTCCTTATACTTATTTATAGTTACTGACCAATTTTAAAAACTTTAACACCTACTATAATAACAATTACTGCTATAAGTGCTAATGTTAAGAAGAATAATAATCCTCTAAATCTTACATAGGCATCTGGTAATAATGCAACTGCACCTATTGCTGCTAATACACCTACTATTACTGCTACTACAAATAATACTTTTACTTTCCAACCGTTATCTCTCATAAGTTTTTCCTTTCTACTTACATGCTATATTAAATATAAAGTATTACTTAGTATATAAAAGGTATTACTTAGTGTATGGAATGTAATACTTAGTATATAAAAAGCATCTCTTTTATATGTAAGTCATTAAAATGTTTATCAATATATATTAATTCTATTTTTCTTATACAAACTCTTGTCTTACAATGCGAATATTATTTACAAGTAATGGCACTTCTGTATTTGGTGCAAAATAACTTGTTGCATATACATATCCGTTTTCGTATCTGTACGATACTTTACCTTTACTTGCATCTGTTTTCATCTTAAGTAACTTTTTCAAACGTCTGCCATTATCTCTTTTTACAGATAACTCAAACTTTGGCGTGTCAGAAAAGAAAATATTAATATTTATATCCTTAGCTGAAAATGAAAGAATTTCATTTAAACCTTCTTTTTTTAGAACTACATTCTCGAAATCAAGATAATTTTTTTCAATGAAATTTTTAGTTTCCTCTGCATAGGATTTTTCTTGCACCTGTTCTTCTATTTCCTCAAAGTCATCTTCTTCTAATACTTCCTTTGATTCTTCTAAAACCTCTGTACCGAAATCCGGTACATCCTCAACTGTGTTATCTACATTTTCTTCTGTACCGAAGTTCGGTACGTCCTCTTTATCCACTTCCTCATTACCAGACGATAAATCTACAATCTTTTGCATTAGTATTTCTTTATTTTCTTCAAGCTCAACTATCTGTGTTTTAAGTTCTTTCATCTGTGCATCAGATGTATTTCTTAAATCTTCTAGTTCTTTAATAAGATTTGTGTTTTCACTAATTGCTTTTCCTGCATCTTCTGAAATAGTTTTAAGCTCTTTTGTTTTGTTATCTAAAGATTCAGATAATCTTTTATTTTCTTCGATTAAAGAAGTGATTTTTTCTTGTAGGCTATCATTATTTTTTTCTAACTTAAACTTATATTCTTCCAGATACTCAAGTTTTTCGTGTAGTTCTTTCTCATCTTCAATCTTTTTAGTATATCCTCCAAAAAGATTATCAATAATCTCCTGGTCAATATTTCCATCCTTATCCTTTTTTATGATAAGGTTAAGAACTTGGATTTTATCTTCATAATCATTTTTTAAAAGTTCCATACTAAGAGATTCATTGTGAAGTTTTTCAAGTTCAAGTGTATGCTCTTTATCAAAGATAGTTTTTTCTTTATTAAAAGCAGCAACTCTCTGAGTAAATTCTTCTCTGGCAATTTTTTCTTCCTTGATACCGTCATTAAGCATTCTTTCCTTAATTTCAAGTTCTTTTTTTAGTTCATTTAATTCTTTTTTTTCGGCATATAGCTTATTTTGTCTATCATCAACAGTATCTAAAAGACGTTTTAAAGACTTTCTTTGCTGATCTAAATTAGCCTCTCTCGCCTTAAAGATAGCATCACGATCACTATATATATTATTTAAGTCTGTCATTATCGCTCCTTTCTGTACCGAAATCCGGCACACCTATATATTTATTAAATTTACACCTGACTACTAATCTTATTGGAGTATTTCTATAACCATTACAAGTACATAGATTAAGCTGTCTTGCATCTTCAAAAGATGATGTAGTAGAATTAAAGAACTCATCATTTTTATTAGTCTTAAACACATCTTGAACTTCATACTCGCTAATTGAGGTAGGCGTATATAAATAAACATACTTATTATTATTTAAAAAAGTATTATCACAAAAGTAATCTAAGTTTCCAAACATTTGTCCAGACCTCATGTTATGTCCAAAAAGAAATATATTATCATCTGATAAATCATCTTTTGTATCACTAAAAGTAAATATTGAGCCTAAATAATCATAGGATTTGTCGTAACCTTTTGATAGATAATAATTATCCGTACTTCCTTTTAATATTGGCTGATTAACACCTATTTGTGGGCAATAAAGCCACCCTCTAATATCCTCATTAATATCTTGTAATGCTAAAAAATCAATCTGAGGGAGATCTGGTACAGACTCTTCTGTAAATTCACATGTATTATCGGTTTTTCTGACAGCTATCTGCCTCAGATTTTCTAAGTGGTATGAAGATTTTATAAAAGGAATATATTCTTTGACTGCTAATACTCCAAAAATAAGTGTTAGCAGAAACAACACTCCTGCTAACACCTTAAAAACCTTATATTTTTTCATTTTTCTTTGACTTTGAAAGTTTATACATTACTCCACCAGATAAAGCACATGCTAATGCTATAAGTGTATAGAGTAGCATGTTGTCATGTAGTGAAGTCTGTGGAGCTGGTTTTGGAGGAGCTGGTTTTGGAGGTTCATGTTTTGGATTTACTGTAATATCAAAAACCATCTTGCCCTCTTTTTCGTCATATTTAGGGATAGATACGATTGCACTTTCCACTTGTTCTTTATCTTTAGGATTATCTGAACAAATGTAGTAAGCACCTAACTCTAACTCTTTAAATACGGCTGTTCCATTTTCATCAGTTTCTTGAAAGTTTTTCTTCTGGTCATCATTAAGTTTAATTTTATGAATTACTTTTTGCAATTCATCTGCTGTTTTTATGTCTTTAAGATCAATATCATCTTTATTAAATTCATCTAAAAGAACTAATTCTCCGTCTTTAAGTTCAGCTATTTTTGTAACAAATATTTTTGCACCCTTAACTTTAGGAATATTAACAGTAATAGAGCCTTTTGAGTTATTCTCAACTTCTATTTTAATGTTGTCATTAACCTTATCAGCTGCAAAAGCAGTTAAGCATGAAAAACTAAGCATGAAAATCAAACTAAAAATGGTTAGTACATTAAATCTTTTCATTCTCATTAATTGGACGCCCCTTTCTAATTAGATTTATAACAATTATTATGATGAATAATGCAAATGGTACACATGTAAATAAGATTTCTCTTACTGATGGCATTGCTACTTTAATATCATTTAATTCACTTTCTTTATAAGGAACTCTTGTCCCTGTCACAATAAGTCTGTTTGTATTGATACCATAAGGAGTGCAAGTAACAATGGAAAACAAATCTTCTGATTCTTTAATTGTAAGTGTAGACACATCATCTGGATCTACTACAACTACATCTGTTACTTTGTAAGCTAATACATCCGTTCCAACTTTTACATAGAATAAATCATTCTTATTAATTTCGTCTAAGCGAACTAATAATTTAGATGAAGGTAATCCTCTATGTCCAGATACAACACAGTGTGTGTTTTCTCCTCCAACTGGAAAAGATGTTCCTTGCAAGTGACCTAAGCCACTTGCAAGAGATTCATCTGATGTACCATGGTAGATTGGTAAGTTTACTCCAATTTTAGGAATTTCTAAACTTCCCATTACTCCGGATTCTGTTATATCTAAAACTTTTTTATAATTGTTATCAGATAAGATTTTTTCACTTATATCATCAACTGCATTACCACCTGTTTGGAATAGCATATCATTATATTTAACAGCATCTTCTTTCATATCTTCAAATGTTGTATCATCTTTTTTTACTGTCTTTTCATACGTAGCTATGACACCTTTTTGTTCTCTTGACATAAAAAAGTTAAATACAATTGGTGATACACATACCAAAAAACCAACAATGACTAGTATTTTTGATAGTTTATTTCTCATCAGATTTTATTGTTTTTTCCTTTCTTTTTTGAAAACACGATACCGGCTGCCATAAGTGCTACACCACCAATAGTAATAAGCATAAGAGCAGGTGTACCTGTTACAGGTAATTTAACTCCAACTTTGTTAACTACAGTAATATTAGCAGTACCAGTTTCAACATCAGTTGCTAATACATTATCTTTTGCTGTAAATACACCATCATAAAATGTTTTTACGTGTGCTTTTGCATCGAATTTTGTTAAAATGCTACTTGTTGCACCTGAGCCTTTAACATAAGAATCTCTGTCATTTGTGAATGTAGCTGTTAAAGTAATTTCGATAGGATCTTTAAGAAGTCTATAACCTTCTGGTGCTTTTGTTTCTTTAAGGTAATATGTTCCAGAATCAAGACCGAAGATTACAAAAGTTCCATCTGGTTTTGAAATCATTTCTACTGCATCTTCTGGAACTGTTCCACCAGTGTGGTCTGTTCCACCAACACTATCTCTATTAATTACGTTATATCCTTCTGATGTTTCTTTAACATAAACTTCATCTTTACACTGAGCATCAGAATATAATCTAAAGTGTGCATTAGCTAAATTAAGATCATGGTCATTAGTTTTAAGAACGTCTAACTGATAAGTGAAACATACTACTGTATCCCAAGGAGTGTATCCAGTTGTACCATTATCATCTGAATCTGGATTGTTTGAGAACTCAAGACGAACATCATTTTCAAACCCTGGTCTACCAGTTCTTTTTGCTGCTGTATCATTTAAAGTTGCATCATAAGTAACTGTTACTGTCTGTCCGTAAATGTTATCGCCTGTTTTATCTTTGTTGTTAAAGTTACGGTCAATAATCTCTTTAATATCATTTACTTCAATTACAAATGTTTCATCGCCTACTGCTAAATGTACATTAAACTCTGATGGCTGTAATGTGTATGAAACAGGTTGATTACCTCTCTTACCATCAATAGTGATTTTTACGCTGTCTTTATTAAATGTAAGAGCTGAATCCATCTTGTCATGCCATGCATAGTAGTATTTGCTATATCCATTAATGTTAGGAATTACTGATGTATACTTATAAGGCACTGTCTGTCCAATCTCGAAATCACCAATATCATTCCATTTCCAATTTTCTGTATACATTAATTCCTCTGGTTCATCTTCTTCAACAGCATCAAAGAAATCATCTTCTCTGATTTTTTTAGTTACTGTTGGATAATCTGACTTAATGTCAATGTTTGATCCAGGGTTAGCAGTATCTACCATACAAAGTGATGCTGCACTATGCTGACCTTTTACATCAGTTACTTCATCAACGATGTAGTAACCATATGATAAGTTCGCAATATCAACACTATTGTCTGCTTTTACATCAGCAACATGAACTACTGGTGCATCAAGTTTCTGTGATTTAATTTCATCACGAAGTTTTTCTACAAAAACTCTATAACCTGTAGTGCGTGACTCTAATTCCTGTGGTGTTAAAGCACCTTCTACTCTATGTGTATTATATGTATTGTTAATATAATCAATAGCCATATATTCTGTAACATCTTTAGCAAGAATCTCATTTCCATTTGCTGTCATATCATTTGCTACAACTTTTTTAATAGCATTTTCGTATAATGGATTGAATGTATAATTGATACTTTCATTTCCAACTGAATTTTCTGCATTAAAAAGTTTGTAAACACTAAATTTCTTTCCAACAAGGCTCTGTCCATCATTGCCATTAATTGTAATCTTTGCAGTTCCTTCCCCAAAATCTGCAATTCCTTGTGAAGTTTCAATTGTTCTAATACTTGCAGCATTTACAGTAAGACTATTTCCTACTCCCAATAACATGGAAAATGCTAACATTCCAGATAGTAACATTGATGTTATTTTTTTAATTTTTCTCATAAACTTTTCTCCTTCCGTACCGAAATCCGGTACAATGTTTTTTTAAGCATTTTCTTGAAGTGCTGTTTTATACGCATCAAGACGAGATTTTTCTTTAGTATCATCGTGTGATACTACTTCGACTACTACATCATCAAACTTGTAGTCATGTTCAATTGTTTTTACTTCTTTATTCTCCATAAATTCTCCTTCCCGTACCGAAATCCGGTACAATATTTTTTTGTATTAAAAAAGGACCATGTTACATGATCCTTCTTTAGTAGCAATCTAATGGTTTAACACCGTTATCATAATGGTTTAATACCATTACAAAACTAAATTACTAAGATATCTACTTTTTTTCGTTCATTTTAAATTCAAGTGAGTATGATATAAGTCTTAAAATATATGGAGGTGGAGTTCTTCGACCTCTTTCCCATTGACACCATGTATTTAAAGGTATCCCTAAAAGTTCTGAAATTTGTTTTTGTGTCATACCATAAGACTTACGTATTTTTTTTAGTTTAAACATCATTTCTTTATCTTCAGTGGGATTACATTCTATAAGTGTATCTCCAATAATATAATCATTTTTAACCATATCATTCACCCCACTTACTTATATTCCCAATGTCCCGGAACATCTACTACCCATCTATCTTCATAAATAGGTGGAAGTATTTTTGTTCCGACAATAACTTGTTCTGTATGCCATCCTTTAAGACCACCACACCAATGAGTGTCAGTTTGTCCAGTTATATCTGCTCCACAGTCTGAACATATAGTACGTTCTTCATAAACTGGAACTTCTATTGCCTCTTCAATCATTACTTTATCCCAGTGTCCTACTTCTTCTACCCAATAACGTTCTGGCTCTGGAGCAGGTGTTGGCTCTGGCTTAGGTTCTGGTTTTGGAGTAGGTTTTGGTGTTGGCTTAGGATCTGGTTCTGGAGCAGGTGTTGGCTCTGGTTTTGGCTTTGAATTTCCACCACTATCACTAGATGAGGAACTTGTACCTTTATTTTTATTTACTACTTCTTTTTTATTTCCTTTAGAAGATGTATCTTCCTTTTTTGAATCTTCCTTTTTTGTTTCTTCTTTTTTAGTTTCTTCTTCTTTAGGTTCTTCTTTAGGTTCTTCAGACTCTTTTACATCTTCTTTAAGTTCTTTATTATCATCTCCAATTACAATCTTATTATCTTTAAGTTTTGTTTCCACATCTTTTTTCTCTACTACTTCAACTTTTACACTACCTTTTAATTCTGACTCATCTTTTTCTAAGTCACTAGGTTTTTCTTCTGTTTCCTTAGTAGAATCAGTAGTATTATCATTTAACTTATCATTAGTTTTTTCTTCTTTTTCAAAAACTGTTACATCAACTTTATACTGTCCACATTTTTTAATATCAACTTTTGAAGTATCTAATTCTACTTTTTTTATCTCTTCACTGTCTTTTATCATTTCACCAACAAACTTATCAAGATCTACATTTTTAGCATCTTTAACAATAGCAAGTTTATCAATGCCTTTGATTTTTTTTACAATGACTTTTGTATCATCGTTTTTATTCTCTACTTCCACCTCTTTTTTAGGTTCTTCGTTATTTGAGTTCTGACATCCCGTAAAAGTAAAAAGTGATGACACTGTTAACATGGTTACAAAAAATATTGATAATGCCTTTTTCTTCATATGCTTTTCCTCCACTTATATTAACGATCTTGTTTTCTATCTTTACAATATCACACTTCTATAAGTAGGTCAAGTGACACACTTATTTGTTGTTATCGTTTTTTCTTACTTGTGATAAATGGAGATGCACACATCATTAACATACCTACCATAAGGATTAGTATTGTTGTTGAATTACCTGTCTTTGGCAGCTTAATCATATGAGTATTAATTATATCAATAGTACCATTAATGTTGTTATTTGAAATGTTTACACTACTATTATCTATTTTTTCATTATCTACCCATAAACCATTATCGTTACTGTCTTTAAAAGCACTACGCATTTCGATAGTTTTAATAGTCGGTGTTCCATCAGCATTGCATAATAAACGATAACCTTCTGGGGCTTTTGTTTCCTTTAAGTAGTACACCTTATTAAGCTGTAAGTTAGTAAAACTAAGCTGTCCTTTTTCATCAGAAACTTGAGTGTCAACAACATCTGTACATTCAGCATCACTATATAATGTAAACTCAGCATCTTTTAATACGTATCCTAAGTCATTTCCTTTAATAACAGATAATGTGAATGGTTTTGCTTTATCAAGTACATATAAATATCCATTATCGTTTTTAACTTCAAAACGCATTGAGCCATCATTTGTTATGTTATCTGCTGTAATCACTCCATTTACAACTGAAAACTGTACTTTCTTGTTGTTTAAGAATAAATCTTTGTTTCCTAAGAAGTGATCTGGCAGTGCTGTTTCTTCAATGTAATGAATACCATTTTCAAGTCCCTTTATAGATAACTTACCATTTGCATCAGTTACAAAAGTTTCTTTTTGTCCATTTGGTCTTGTATGAGTGAATGTAACCCCTTTAACCGGTACGTTAAAACCTTCTACTTTCTTTTCTACGTATAAATCAAATGAACGTTCTTTTGATTTTATCTGTCCACCTGCTTCATTAAATGCAGAAACACCATCGTCAATCCCTTTTTCAGTGATATGCCTTACATGTACTGTTGGTTCAACATGGTATCCTTCTGGTGCTTTTGTTTCCTCAATGGTTACAGTTCCAATAGGTAATGCAGGATCGTTAGTTGTTGCGTTGACAGTAATCTTTGGTCCGGAAACCTTATACCGTTCATTAAAGAAACATTTACCATCTTTATCTGTTTTAAATACCCATGTATACTGTGGCTGATACCCTTGTTTACCTGGATCTGCGTTTTTATCACTTAAAGGAGCAATAGGATAAAATTTCATGGTATACTCAGCACCACCTAAAGTACCGGTACCTTGTGGATGAGCCTGTCCTGTTTCAGCATCAAGTTTTTGTAAGAAAACACGAACCGGATCATCTTTTGGTGGCTCTTTTGATGTTATGGTAGTTGTATTACCGGCAGTCACTACTACTTTGTGTGGTTCAGTTCTGCTATTATCAAACCCATAGCCTTTTGATGGTTTAAGTTCTCTAATATAATAGGTACCTGCATCAAGTTCAAACTCTTTTGTATCACCATTTGCATCTGTTACAAGTTTTCCAACAACATTTTTATTTGATATGGCATCATTTCTTGATTTGTAAATACCATATTCTGCATTTGCCAAGCTGTAGTTTGGATTACCATCTGTACAAGTTGGATTGGATGATACTTTCTTTACTTTAGCAGTACCAGTCTTTGGTTCTGGTAAGAGATTAAATCTAATAAATCCTGCACCACACTGTGTGTATTTCTTAGGTGTAAGAA
>SAMEA104404106__coassemble_354_pt1 | contig 49917 bp, 39 predicted proteins | sample SAMEA104404106__metabat2_high_PE_007 | metagenome-assembled genome bin SAMEA104404106 (sample SAMEA104404106) | Balaenoptera acutorostrata | reverse complement strand
TATCTGCTGTTCAGTTTTCAAAGTTCATTTTATTTCTTTTGTTTTGCCCTCTCTCGAAGACAAGTATTATAATACCACCATAGATACTATAAGTCAACACTTTATTTTATGTTTTTTTATTTTTATTAAAAAATAATTATATTCTTATTCCTGTATACTGTACCTTTTTTATATTTTAATTTATACTTATATAAAGATATAAAATTTATATACCCTTGTTAAACTTAATATAAACATTATATATTATAATGTTTATATATTATGAGATATATTTTTTATATTTCCCTTTTAATTAAATTTTGGAGGTTATTACTTATGAATGCAACTGAGGAAAAAGAATATAAAAAAAATATTCTTAAACTTGCTCTTTATGTAGGAGAACTCATGGTAAAAAATGGTGCTGAAACTTCAAGGGTGGAAGACAGTGTACTGAGAATTTGTCGTTCTCAGGGGTTTAACCATGCAAACGTCTTTACTACTCCGACAGTAGTAATTATTTCAGACGAAAAATTCGATGGTTTCTGCTTTATGAAGACAATAGAAAAAAGAGAAATTAACTTAAATAAAATTTCAAAACTCAATAATTTTTCAAGAGAATTCTGTTCATTTGAACGCCCTGATATAGATAAATCGTTACATGAACTTCATGAAATAGATAATGCAAAACCTTATCCTCCATGGTTTTTCTATACAGGAACAGGTCTTGGTTCTGCCTGTTTCGCCTGTCTTCTTGGTGGAGATCAGCTTTTAAACTTTATTTTTACCTTTATAGTTGCGATTATAGGAGATATTATTTACGATAAGACCATGAAAATAAGTTCAATATCTGCATTCTCCTGTGTTGTTTCAGCATTTATTATAACTACTCTCGGAGTAATATTTACAGAGGTTGGAATACTTAAAACTCCTACAATGCTTGTAGTCGGTTCTATAATGCCTCTTCTCCCTGGGGTTGCTGTAATAAAATCAATAAGAGACCTTATATCGGGAAATCTTATATCTGGTATATCAAGAATATTTGATGCCTTTATGGTTCTTCTTGCCATAGCATCTGGCGTTGGGGTTGTTCTTGATTTATGGTTCAAAATGGGAGGTATTTTATAATGGGCGATATGTCACTTTTAGCACACTTTTTATTTGCAGCAATTGCAACCGCTGGATTTTCAATATTCTTTAATGTACCTGTAAAACTTTTATTCCCAGCTGCGGTAGTTGGTGGTATAGGATGGATAGTTTACCTTATTATATTGGAACTTACAAAAAATCCATCGCTTGCAGGATTTTTGGCAGCAGCATCAGTATCATCAATGAGTGAATTTTTAGCGAGAAGACTTTATCAACCTGCTATTTTATTTGTAATATGTGGTATCTTACCTCTTGTTCCAGGTATAAGCTTCTACAATACAATGCTTTCAATAATACAGGCAGACTATACCGCAGCAATAGAAAAGGGAGCAAATGCATTTCTTCTAAGTTGTGCAATTGCACTTGGAGTACTTGTTGTTTCAGCTCTTGTAAGAACTGTAAATATATACAGATTTAAAGGAGACCTTCTGGCTAACTTAAGAATAAGAAAAAGACACGCTAACTATTATTCTCTTGAATCTGATGACTACGATAAAAGTCATAATGACGATAATGAAAAAAACAAATAAAAACATTTCTATAATAAAAAAATGGTATCAGAAAAGTTGGTACCATTTTTTATTACTATTATAATTATACTTCAATCTGTATTTGGATTATTATCTGAAAATAACCCTAAGTTTATATTTAATTCTTTAATTTTTTTATACTCTGTTCTATTTTTTATATATACTTTTTTAATATAAATTTACTACATCATACATAATGATTTTAATATTATAACCTTTAATACTAAAATCAAAACAATCTATTCTTTTATATAATTCCAGTTTTTATCAGTTTCATATATTATTTTTTTACTCATTGAACTTATACTGTTTATTAATTCCTTTTTTAATTCTTCGTCTATAATATCTGAATCTGATATCTTATCAATTCCTTTTTCAGTATATAGAATAATATCTCTTTCCGTTTCAATAAGTTTTTTCTCTATCCATTTTTTATCATCTTTATATCTCATACATCTTAAATTTTGAAGTCTGTCGGCAAATTTAACTATATACTCTATATATCCACCCTTTTCAAATAATCTTAAAGATAATCAGAAAAACTTTCTTCTTCTCTCTTTGTAAGATTATCAACACATTCAGATATACTTTTTCCAAAATCATCTTCTATATTTTTACATGTATATTCAGTATCCTCTACAACATCATGCAGAAGTGAAACAACTAGTATATTTTCATCGCTTATATTTTCTTCTTCAAGCAGCAGTTCATATACCATAAGCACATGCTCTTCAAAATATGTATTAGGTCCATTTTTCCCACTTCTCATCTGTCCTTTGTGACACTCCCTGGCTGTTTTAATTGCCCTCTCTATCATAATACCATCTCCAGCATTTTATAATTTTAATTATATTATATCTTATTATTTTTTATATCGTAATCTTTATATTATTCCATTTAAGGATATACTCTGTATCATCGGTACATCCTTAAATTCCATATGTTTACATATCCTCCTGCTTTTATTTATCATTAGAAATCATATTTAAAGTCCCCTGTATCAGATTAAATTTTAAAATAAAAAATGCCCCGGCTAAAACCGAGGCATCGATATTATAAATCTACAAGTATTCTTGTTATAACTGGTACGAATTCTTTACTGTCTTTGAATTTTTTATCATTTATTTTTAAGTATATATATGATAATCCCATAACCGCTATACCGAATACAGCTGCTATAGCTTCTGTGTTTCCTGCATATCCTATAGATTCAAGTCCATAGTACATACATCCTATTCCAGCTATTAATAATATCATTGGTATTACATATACCATAAGAGTTGCTTTTAGTATGTTCATATGTTCCATACTTACCATAACATGATCACCAACTTTTGCTCCTATAGTATTATCTACTTCAACTATTATTTCTTCTGACTCTGACGAAACCGTCGCACACTTATTACATTTGGCTCAGGCTGACATTCTCATCATTCTCATTTTGGCAGTAGTTTCATCTATTATTTCTATTACATATCCATCCTGATTCATTTTTTAACCTCCTATTTCATAAATCTGTATATATTGTCTATAAGTTCCCCAATCACTTTATCAGACTCTTCGGTACTGTCATTTCTTATACTTTCAGAAACGCAGCCCTTTATATGATTTTCAAGTATTATATTTCCAACCCTGTTCATTGCGGCCTTTGCAGCTGAAATCTGTATAAGGACATCCATACAGTATCTGTCTTCATCGATCATTTTCTGTATTCCCTTTACCTGTCCTTCTATTCTTTTAAGCCTTTTTATTAAATCCGCCTTATCATTTTTTTCAGAAAGCTTTCTTTCACTCTCTTCAAAACAACAGCATTTCTTAGTTTCACTCATAATTACATCGCCTTATATACGAAGAAATAGAACCATACCCCAACTATCATAAGAAGAGATATCGCTATATTCCTACTCTGTCTTTTTGACTCATCATAAGATACTCTAAGTTTCGGATTAAATGAAGCATAAGGGAATATAAGGAATATTAAAGCATCTATTCCTATAAGTATCTGAGCTGCTATTTTATTGTTCATAAGTATCATTGCCATACCTGCTAAACCAAATATTACTTCAGCAAAGAATGCCATTTTTTCTTTTGAATATCCTTTGTAATGTTCTTCCAAGTCTCTTTTGCATGATTTTGAGCAACAGTGCATAACCACACCGTTTGGTGCTTCTAAATCCAGTTTTTTATCAATGTTCTTTATTGGTTTTCCACATTTAGAACACATCCGAGTTACATTATTTTTTACTTCTTTTTTATTAGCCATTATACGTACTTTCTCCTTAAATATTATAATCTGTTTTTATTATTTTAAAACTATAAGTTATTATGTACCTTATTTAATGTTTTATTTATGGAATGTAGAATATAACCATAACCCCAAAGAAAGTGCTAATGCTATAGCTGCAACAACAATAGTTATTCTTTCTTTTCTTGTTTCTGATTTCTTCTGTTTTTCTTCCTGAGCCTTCTGTGCCTCAGTTTTCTTTATCTTTGTACCACATCTCGGACATTTATCAAGCCCATCTTTTATCGGGCGTCCGCAGCGCTGACACTTCATACTAAAATCTTCCTTTCTATACTCATCTTTTTAAACCTTTATAGATTATTTTATTATATATTTACGATACTTGCAATTTTTATTTGTATAAATATATCTTAATACAATTGTTTTAATCATTAAAATATAAAAGACTGCGAAAATATATCACAGTCTTTATAGTATAAAACTTATTTGTAGTCATTATATCCTTTTTTAAATGCTGATATATACATTGCTTTGGCAATAGCCTTTTGGGCACCTTCTATAGGATTATCTCCTTCAATATCTTCAAACATTTCTCCTGCTTTTTTATCTATATCTTTTTCTGAACCACCATTAGCTTTAAATTCCTGTCCTGAAAGATATCCATTATCTTCTATGGCTTTTTTTAATTCAGCATCTAACTGTTCAGCATCTTCATCACCGTTATTAGCTGTTTCTGTCATTTCAGTAAGTATATCATTCACACCTGGTTCATTTTCAGGAGTAGCCTTTATTGCCTCATCATCAAGAGTTGCGGTACCTCTTATAGCGGCAATATCCTTTCTTGCAAGAGCCATTGATTTTTTAAGCTCAGCAAAATCTTCTTTAAATTTCACTATATTCTTATCATATGAATCATTATTGTTTCCTGCTTTTTCAGATGCCTTTTTTATATGTTTATAACATTTTTCAAGAGATTCTCTTGCTTTATAAATATTACTGTAATTATATTCAAGTTTATCAATTTTAGCAAGATTTGATTCTATATCTTTAACTATTGCATCTGTATTCTTTGCAGCTTTTTTTCCATTTCTCATTTTGTCAATTTCAAGTATATTTAATCTTAATTTTTCATAATAATCATATACCTGTATATAATCTTCAACAACATCATTCACGTTTTTATCTGTAACTTTTGTAGCAAGGTCCTGATTAGAACATCCAGTAGCCAATACCATCGGCGCTGCTATTATCACACAAAGTATAACAGACTTCATTTTGTTTATCATTCCGAATACTGCTCCTTCCGTTAAAATACATCTTTACTTATATTATTTTAAATTATTTATTATAAATTGTCCACATAGACATTATCTATTTTTAACAAAAAAATTCCACCATTAATCAGTATTAACCGAAAATGGTGGAATTTATATATAAATAATATAATTAATTTTATACTTTAATAAAACTTTAAATTATTTTATCATCATTCCCATTATATAAAGATCATAGTATTTTCCATTTAATAAAGTCTGGTTCTTCTGGCATCCTTCAAATTTAAATCCAAATTTAAGATATAAAGATACTGCTGATGTATTATCCGCTCTTGTGTCAAGTTTTATTCTTGTTGTTACACCATTACCTTTTGCCCATTCTATAACCTGTCTTATAAGCTCTGATCCTATTCCTTTACCCTGGTATTTTTTAGCTACAACTATTCCAAGTTCTCCCTCATGTCTTGATTTTATTTTACTACTTGAGCTTAATGTAACTATACCTGCTATTTCTTCTCCATCCATTGCAAGTATCATAGTATTATTTTCGTTTCCTTCAAGACCTTTTATTGATGCTATCTGTGCTTCAACGTCTAATGGATATTCATCTTTTTCAAAGCTTAAATAACTTGTTTCTCCTCCAACAAAGTTATAAAAATCTACAAGATTTTTAGCATCTTCTACAACCGGATTTCTATATGTTATATTTTCCATGCCAGTTCCCCTTTCACATTATATAATATTAGTAATTTTAATTTTTACTATAATTATATAATATCATTTTTATATTAAAAGTACAATGACTTTATTTTTTACATAAAAAAATTAAATTCACTTAAAATTCATTTTAATTTCAAACAAAAAAGAGACCTGATATTCCAGATCTCTAATAATTTTTATCTATGTATTATTTACAGAAAGTATTTTCAACGTGTGCTTTTATTTCTTCTGCAGTTCCCATATTTAATACTTCATTAGCAAATTTCTTAACATCTGCTTCATTCACAGATCTTATAAGTTTTCTTGCTGGAAGTATTGATATTGGAGACATTGAGAATTCGTCAAGACCGAAACCTAAAAGTATAGGTATCATCATCTGATCTCCTGCTGCTTCTCCACACATTCCAACCCATTTACCTTCTTTGTGTGCGTTGTCTATAACCATTTTTATAAGTCTTAAAACAGCTGGATTGAACTGGTTATATAAGTAGCTTATTTTCTGGTTCATTCTGTCAACAGCAGTAGTGTACTGTATTAAGTCATTTGTTCCTATTGAGAAGAAATCAACGTGTTTTGCAAGTATATCTGATATTACAGCTGCAGATGGAACTTCTATCATCATTCCTATTTCTACATCTTTTGCATATTCTATACCTTCAGCGTCAAGTTCTTTAAGAACTTCAGCAACTACTTCTTTAGCTTTTAATAATTCTTCTAAAGAAGATATCATAGGGAACATTATTCTTAATTTTCCATATACACTTGCTCTGTAAAGTGCTCTAAGCTGAGTTTTGAATATATCAGTTCTGTCAAGGCAAAGTCTTATAGCTCTGTATCCAAGGAATGGGTTCATTTCTTCATCTAGTGGTAAGTAGTCAAGTTTTTTATCTCCACCTATATCAAGTGTTCTTATAACAACTGGTTTACCTTCCATACCTTCAAGAACTGCCTTGTATGCTTCAAACTGAGTATCTTCTTCAGGTAATTTATCAGAGTTCATGTATAAGAATTCTGTTCTGTAAAGTCCAACACCTTCAGCATCATTCTTTATAAGACCTTCAACATCATTTGGTGTTCCTATATTTCCTGCAAGTTCTACAGTTCTTCCATCTAAAGTTTTAGATTCTTTTCCTTTTAAAAGCTCTAAAGCTTTCTTTTCTTCTTCAAATGTAGCTTTTAATTTAGCGTATTCAGCTTTAGTTTCTTCATCAGGATTAACTATAACCTCTCCTGTTTCACCGTTGAATACTACAAAATCTCCGTCTTTTACATTTTCAGTTATATCTGAAAGACCTACAACAGCAGCTATTTCAAGAGTTCTTGACATTATTGCCGTATGAGAAGTTCTTCCACCTATATCTGTAAGGAATCCAAGAACCATTTTTTTATTCATAGTAGCTGTATCTGAAGGAGTTAAGTCATGAGCAACTAAAACAACTTCTTCATCTATAGCAGAAAGGTCTACAACTTTTATTCCAAGTATGTGTCTTAACACTCTGTTAGTAACATCCTTTATATCAGCTGCTCTTTCTCTCATATATTCGTTGTCCATAGATTCAAACATAGAAACGAACATTTCTTTTATTTCATTTAATGCAAATTCTGCATTTACTTTTTCGTCAGCTATTTTTGCTTCTGCAGCTCCTGTAAGTTCAGGGTCTTCAAGTACAAGAAGATGTGCTCCGAATATTTCGGCTTCTTCTTCACCAAGTTCTACCGCTGCTTTTTCTTTAACTTTAGTAAGTTCTTCTTTAGACACAGCAACCGCTTCTCTTAATTTTGCTATTTCAGCATCAGAATCGGCAACTGTTCTTTTTTCTATAACAATTTCTTTATGTTCAACTACAAGTGCTTTTCCAAGTGCTATACCTGGAGAAGCTCCGGTTCCTTTAAATGCCATAATTGTGTCCCCCTAATATATAAATCTTTAATATAATTTCTTATTATTCACCGAATCCACTTTCAACCATTTCAGATAAAGCTGCTATAGCCTGTTCTTCGTCTTCTCCGTTTACTATTAGGTTGAATTCAGTACCTTTTGAAAGTCCTAAACTCATTACACCCATTATTGATTTAGCGTTTACTTTTCTTCCGTTAGCTTCTATTTCTATATTAGATTTGAATCCAGATGCTCCTTTAACGAACATTCCTGCTGGTCTAGCGTGTAATCCTGTTTCATTGATAACTGTTAATTTTTTTTCCATTTTAAAATCCTCCTAATTGTTTATTAATTGTATTATCTATTTATTTCTCGCCCTATTTCATAGGGACATTTTTTGTCCAACGGTATCGTTTTTGTTCCCACAATACACACATCATTAATATTATACTACTATTTCTCATTTTTTTCGATATTAAAATATATTTTTTTATATGTATTTTTATGTATATTTTAAATTATACACATTTTAAGATATTTAGATGTGTTTTTTAAGATATATTTACATGTACATATGTTAAAATCAGCAAAATATGTATAATAGTTTTATTGTAAATAATTTTATTACAATAACAATACTTTTGTTTATTTGCATAGTATCGATTTATATACGAGTAAATCAATCTCTTTTTTATATTTTTCTATTTCTTCATATATATGTATATAATCTGACTCTTCGTATTTTTTTCTTTCTATCTGTCTATACCCTTCTATTATTTTTTTAACCAGTTCTTCTATTTTTCCATAATACTGATTTTTAAATATCCTCATCTTTAAAACCTTATTTGGATAATAATCATATATACCCCTGCTCATCTTTTTTGCGTTTATTTTGTAGTATCTGTCGTATAGAGATGAGTTTAAAATTCCAATCAAATATTCGCACGAATACTCTTCTTCAAAATCATCTTTAATATAGAAGGAATACACGTCAGCACTTCCATACATATTTTTATAATCTATGGCAAATCTATTCTCCTCAGCTTTATACGGATAGACAACCTTTATTCTTTCAAACATATTTTTTTCTCTTCCCCACTGAAGATCGTACCATCTTCTTATTCCCTTTATACACTCTCTTCTGTTCTCAAGCCTTTCTTTGTAAGGCTCTATAAATTCCCTGAGTACATATTCATATTTATTCTCATCATCTATATCATTTGAATATATAAGATACTTTTTATTGTCATTTATATGATAGCTTTTTATATCCCTACTTTTTATCCATTTTTTAAGAAGATTACTGTTTATATTTTCTATTCTCTCGTCTGAGTTATCCACAATAAAGGCTTTATCACATCCTGTTATAATTCCCTGAAAACTTTCTACTATGTCTTCAAGTCTTATATCGCTGATACTTTCTACCTTTTTATAAAGATCCCTGTCCTCTTTATCCGCAATTATCCAGTCCTGATACAGAGCTTCATTAGTCATTATTATCTTTTCGAATACGTCTCTGTTTTCTATGATTTCTCCAAGATTCTTATTTATCTTCTTCTCTTTTATATACGATAGTATATCCCTTATCTTTCTGTATATATTTACAACTGTGTTTTTCCCGTCTTTCTTATTTTTTATAAGCTTTATAATACAGCCTGCAACTCCTATATTTGAAAATACACATGTTCCCATAAAATCAACCATTTCTGTAATTAATGTATTTTCTTTAAGATAGTTTCTTAAATCCCCGGCAGAAATACTTTCTAAAAAATATCTGGGCGTTATCATTGCAATTACACCGTCGTCTTTTATATAGTCAACTGATCTTTTATAAAAACAGAAATACAAATCTGATTTATTCTTATAAACTTCACTGTATTTGTCCATTACAAATTTTTTATATTCCTTTGTAAGCATTTTATGACCTATATATGGTGGATTTCCAAATATATAATCAAATTTCATATTCCATTCCTTACGTAGTGCATCATCAACATATATATTCAGTTTTATATCCTTTTCCATATCCAAATCTGATTTTATAGAATTTATAAAAATATAAATGGCATCTTCATCTATATCACATCCGTAAATGCAGTTTTCCAGAATATATTTTTTAAGATTTTCAGGTTTAAATCTTACGTCATCGTATTTATTCACAAGCTCATCTGATTTATCAAGCATTATTTCATATAGAAATTTATACGCATAGATAAGAAAGTTACCACATCCACAGGACATATCCAGTATTTTAGGACATGGATTTTCCAGTATATCGTGTTTTTTCAGCACTGAAGTTACTATATACTCTACTATTTCCTCGGGAGTATAATATATTCCATTTTTCTTTCTTTTTTCAACGCTCAGATTGCCCTCGTATTTTTTAGCTTCTTCAAAGCCTACCATAAAAGTCCTCCCGATTATTTATCATCACTTATGCTGTCTACATAGCCAAGAATCCCCTGAACTATACCGTCCGCTAAATTATTCTGATAATCTGTATTTTTGAGATTTTTAACTTCTTTATCGTCACTTATAAAACCACATTCAACCATTACAGTTGGAACCTTTGTTTTTTCCAGAATTTCTTTGTTTGCTGGAAGTATTCCCCTGCTTTTGGCAGTTACATATGCATCAAGCGAATTCTGTATATAACCTGCAAGTTTCTTGGATTTTTCATCTCCATCCTTGTACCAGGTTTCCATTCCTTCTGCTTCGTTATTCTTACCCCGCGTATTCATATGTATTGAAACCACAATATCAGCTTTTTTATCCTTTGCAATTGCAGCTCTGTCCTTTATATCTATGTTTTTATCATCTATTCTAGTCATAATCACATTTACGTCTTCTTCACTTGAAAGCTTTGCCGCAACTTTTCTCGCTACTTGCATATTTAAATCTTTTCCGTATATCTTTCCACTATTATCTACGGCTCCCTTGTCTTCTCCACCATTTCCGGCATCTATGACTATTTTGTATCTTTTATCTAGATTTATATTTCCTTCTTTATCCTCAGTATCATCTTTTTTATCTGAAGCTTCAACATTTTTATCTTCCTTTGAATCCTTTTTAGCCTGTTCAGAAGATATTACAGCCGGCTTTTCATCTTTTTCAGATTTATTATTATTTATAATTCCTATTCCTTTATATCCTAAAAATAACACCATAACCAAGCATATAATAACCCTCGTTAATCTCCGCTTAAGATTTTTCTTTTTTATCTGCTTTTTCTTTTTATTCTTTGATGATGTACTTTCATTTGCACCCGTTACATTTCTTTTTATTCCCTGTTTATTTGTAGTAGTATTCTTCTTATTCTTTATTTTCCTTTTTTCGTATTTATTTATACTGCTTCCTTTTACTACTTTCTTTTTTCCACCAGCTTTATTTTTTTCATTTTCCTTACTTACTCTTTTTTTATTCTTTCCTTTTTTAGAGTCATTTATATTTCTTACCGTTACCTTCTTTGTTTTATATTCTGAGGTATCATAAGTCTTTTTTTCTCTTGGTCTTCTTTCCTTTCTTGCCTTATTTATATCTATAACTTTATTATCTGATTTTCTATCATTTTTTTTATCCATTACGCCTTCACCTTTTCCTAATTATCCTTATAATTTTATCATTTTAAATGTCTTTTTTCAAATTATGCCTATTCTTCAAATTACAGTTTTTAAAGGATTTATCCAATTTATTATTCTTATTTTTTATTCTTATAATTACTTTAGCATATATGCCATTTTATGTTAGTATATTATACGTAAATACAAAATAAATTATAGGAGGCGAATCTTGTGAAAAGCTTATTTGATGAAACAGAAATGAAAAATATGAAACTTAAAAACAGATTTGTACGTTCTGCAACATGGGAAGGACTTGCTGATGAAAAAGGATATCCTACCGAAGAAATTTTAGATACATATAGAAAACTCGCTGACGGTGGAATAGGTCTTATAATAACAAGTTACGCACATATTACAAAAGAATATCCTGCCGCAAAGGGTATGCTTGGAATATATGACGACTCATTTATAGATGTATATAAAAAACTTACAGATGATGTACATAAAAGAGGGTCCGCAATAATGATGCAGATTGTATACGGTGGAAGCTCTTCTTCAATAAAATATCCAAATGGAGAGGTTCTTGGACCTTCAGCTATTCCTGATTTAAAAACAGGTGTTGTTCCAAAGGAAATGACTCAGGAAGATATTGACTATATAGTAGATTCTTTTAAAAATGCTGCTATAAGAGTTAAAAAAGCCGGGTTTGACGGTGTTCAGATACACTGTGCCCATGGTTTCCTTTTAAGTAAATTCTTAGATCCATATCATAACAGAAGAAGAGACCGGTATGGTGGAAGTATAGAAAAGAGCGCCAGAATAATAATTGAAGTTTATAAAGCCATAAGAGAAGCTGTTGGAGATGACTTCCACATTGGTATAAAAATAAATTCAACAGACGGCAGAATAAATGGAGCTGATTTTGGAGTCTGCAGATATACCGTAGATATACTTGACCGGCTTGGCCTTGACTCAGCTGAAATAAGCGGTGGAAACTTCAGAGAATTTAAATATGAAGAATCATATTATAAAGACTATGCCGACTATATTTCATCTGAAACAAATTGTCCAATACTTTTAGTCGGAGGAAACCGAACTGTTAAAAATATGAATAATATTCTTAACTCTACAGATATAGAATATTTCTCACTTTCAAGACCTCTTATTTCTGAACCTGATTTAATAAATAAATACGAAGAAAACAACGATTATATACCAAAGTGCTTATAATTATTTATACCTTGAAAAGACTATATAGGTTATTAATCTTATGTTTATATAATTTATAGATATTAATTTTATAAAAAAAGAAAAAGCAGACATTTGTCTGCTTTTTCCTTTTGAAATATTTTTATTGTAGGGTATCTTTATATTTAATCAATTATATGTTAGGCTCTTGAAGTTATTATTGGGTTCATTTCGTCTACTGCTACTACATCTATCTTATCATTTTTAATTTCTTCTTTTACAAATTCTCTTGAAGTTATTATTGGATTCATTTCGTCTACTGCTACTACATTTATTTTATCATTCTTAGTTTCTTCTTTTACGAAGTTTCTTGATGTTATTATCGGATTCATTTCGTTTACTGCTACTACGTCTATCTTATCATTTTTAGTTTCTTCTTTTACAAAGTTTCTTGATGTTATTATTGGGTTCATTTCGTTTACTGCTACTACATCTATCTTATCGTTTTTAGTTTCTTCTTTTACAAAGTTTCTTGATGTTATTATTGGGTTCATTTCATTCGCAGCTACCACTTCTATCTTATCATTTTTAGTTTCTTCTTTTACGAAATCTCTTGAAGTTATCACTGGGTTCATTTCATCTATATCTGCTATAAGTTCTATGTTTATTGTTTTTTCTACATTTGCTGAAGTTCTAGATGTTATTATAGGATTTAAGCAGTTATTTTCTGCAGCCACGTTATTTATTTTTGTATCTTCCATTGAAGTAATTGCATTTACCTGATTTCCTATTCCCATTACCATACCTGCTATTGCTATTCCTGCTATCGCTTTTCTTATGTTTAATCCTGTCATTTTCTTTTCCTCCATCTTTATGTGAAATTTATATTTTTCTTTGTTAGTTTGTTTGTTATTTATCTATTTCTTTCTTTGATTATACTTTAACAAGTTTTTGACAAAAAGTAAAGCGTAAAAATTATTTTTTACAGAAATTTTTTATTTTTACCGACATTTTCGATAATTAGCTATTAAAAGCATTCTCTCAAATAATTCACTGAAATATCGCTATTTAACTTATTTATTTAATCCGACTTGTGTTTATCTTGCCAATTTTCTGACAATTTTCGTTCTATTTTTAATTTTTATATACAATTTCATGTTTTTTCGTTTTTTTTTAATTGTTTGAACATCAAAAACAATTATCCTTCATTTTTGTTACGTTTTTAACTATTTTTCCATTATTCAAATATATTTTTTCCTATTTAATATTGCTATTTTGTTAAATTTATTTCTATTTTTAACAAAAAAATAAGAATGACATTTTGAAACTATGTCATTCTTACTTTTATTATACAATTTATAACTGTATACCTATAACTTCTTTTATCTTTTCTAAAACTCCGTTATTGTTATTGCTTCCAGCCATAAATCTCGCTCTTTCTTTTAACCCATCTATGGCATTCTCCATTGCATAACTATAATATCCGGTTTCCATCATTTCAAAATCATTCATCTGGTCTCCAAATATCATTACTTCATTATAATCAATATTATATTCCTTCTTTATATGTTCAAGTGCTGTTCCTTTATTTACTCCTTTTTCTGAAATATCCATCCAGTGATCTCCAGATGTGCAAACCTGTAGTCTGTCGCTAAACTTATCGAAATAATCCTGGCAGTTTTCAGAAATTGCTTTTTCCTCATGTATTGCCACCTTTAATATTTCCTCTTTTACATCTTTAAGATCATCTACAACTTTTATAGACGCACAATATGTTCCAAGCATTTCTTTAAATTCCGGATCTTTGCATTCTATATATGCACAATATTTCGTATTTAAAACAGCTTCCTTACTTTTTATTGTCCTTGTATATTCTATTATCTCTTCTACATTTTCTTTTTTCATTGAATTGCAGAAAAGCTCTTTTCCTTTATGTACAGCAAATGTTCCATTTTCAGCTACAAACATCATTCTGTCTTTTGCACATTCAAATACTTTTTTAAGATTAGGATACTGTCTTCCACTTGCTGCCATAAATATTATATTTCTTTTTTCTAGTTCATTGAAAACAGATTCAAATTCTTTATTAAGCCCCCCATCGTCATTTAGTATAGTTCCATCAAGATCTGTGGCTATTAGTTTTATCATACAACTCCTCCTTTATTTGTATAACTACTTCATTAATATACATCAGCATAATAAATATATCAATATATCAATTTCTCTTTAATTTATAGAAATCGTTTCCTCGTTATGGTTAAGTATACTTCTTCTCTAAAGAGTACAAATATAGGTAATTCTATTGAATATTTGATTATATTACTCTATAATTATAAGGTGACTTCTAATTGAATAATATAAAATTTTCGTATATTTTTATATCGAAAGAAAGAGGGGATTTTTTTGTCAAAGCTTAGAAAGTTCGTTATCCTTCTATTAGTAATAGTATTAGCGTTTCCTTCTGTAATATTTGGTTATTTTTATTTTAAACTAAAAACAATGCAGAACAGTGATTCGCTTGACTCACTTAATAGTTTAGACTATGAAGGGGATAACGATATAAAGAACGTTCTTCTTTTAGGAACAGACGGAAGACCCGGTGAAAACGCAGAAAGATCAGACGCGATGATGATACTTACAATAGACAACAAGCATAAAAGTCTTAAGCTTACATCTTTAGGTCGTGATACTTATGTTGATATTCCTGGTCATGGGAAAGAAAAACTTACTCATGCGTATTTCTACGGAAAAGAAGATCTTCTTATAGAAACTATAGAACAGAACTTCAGACTTGATATACACGACTATGCGCAAGTCAATTTCTACTCTTTTATGGATATAATAGAAGTTCTTGATGGAGTTGTTGTTGATGTTCAGCAAAGCGAAATAAAAGAACTGAATAAATTCATAAATGAAACATACAGATGGTATAAAAATCCAAATAAGGGTGAAATAAAATATATTAAAAAACCTGGCCGCCAGAATCTGAATGCTTATCAGGCACTTTCATTCTCTAGAATAAGAAAAAATGACGGTACTATGGAAAGAGATAGCAGACAGAGACAGGTTATCGAGGCTATGATTTCAAAACTTGCAGGACTTCCTATTAATAAATACAACGAGCTGCTTGATTCTATACTTCCATATGTAGAAACAAATATGTCTCCTGGTACAATAATAGGATATGCTAAGAGTGTTCTTGCAATAGGTGATTTCCATATAAAATCACTTCAGTTCCCATTCCATCCGGAATATGAGGTAAGACTTGAATCTGTTGGATATGTAATTCCATTTGAAGAATATGAAGTTGATATACTTCACGACTTTATATTTAAAGATATCATTCCTACTGAGGAACTTATAAAAGCTGCCGAAGAAAAATATGGAAGAACAGTATATAGTAATTATTCTCCATCTGATTCTCAGAATAACTCAGATGAGATTACAGATACTGAAACTGATTCTATCGACAATAGTTCTTTAGATATCAACTCAAATCATTCAGATTCTTCTGATTCAGGCGATAATGGATCTGACTGCTCGGGTTCTTCTGATTCAGGCAATAGTGGATCTGACTGCTCAGGTTCTTCTGATTCAGCTGAATAACAAATAATAATACTAACCGGAAATACGTAAGTTATTTCCGGTTTTTTATTGTCCTGTATTATATTTACATAATCTTGATATAGTGTATAATATAGATATCTATCTTTTAAAATTTTAATCTAAATTAAATTAATATCTCCTTAATTTAATAATAGAATTATCTATGAAATTATTTTATTATTTATAGATAATTTTAGATTAGTAAATATATTATAGAAAAAACAATGAAAAGAAAGAGGGTAATATTTTGACGGAAAAGAAAGATTTTTTATCCGACAATAAAATCCGAAGAGTAAATAAAAATGGTGTCAGAAGAAGCCCTTCAAGTGAAAGAAGAGCCACAGGCGGTCAGAGTCGTCCGTCATCAGGAAACGCTCAGAAAGCTTCTTCTTTAAACAGAAATGTAAGAAGAAGCTCTGAAAATAGAAATCTCAGAACACCTTCAGATACACAAAGAAGAAGACCTTCTTCAACCCATGTTTCAGGAAGACATACAGAAAAAAGTGGAAGAAGATATTCATCTGACTCGGATTACAGTAGAAGAAACTCATCTACTTCAGGAAAATATTCTTCTGATAATAACAAAAGAAATAAACGAGAAAAAACTAAATTTAATAAAGGAAGAAAAAATACTCCTCCAAAACAAAAGAAGAAAAATAATAGATTATTAAAAAAGGTTGTATCACTGCTTCTTGTAGCTGTTATAGCATTCCCTGTATTCAGTGCTGTATCACTTGCAAAGAAAATGTATGATGCATATGACCCTTCAATTGTAGGTGGTGTATTTGATAGTATAGCACATAAAAACAAAGCCGGTATAACAAACATCCTTCTTCTTGGTTCTGATGCCAGAGATGGTGATAAAGGCTCAAGAACTGACGCTATGATGATTTTTACAATAGATACAGTTAACGAGTCTCTTAAGCTTACTTCTCTTGCCAGAGATACATATGTAAATGTTCCCGGGCATGGAGATACAAAACTTACACATGCCTATTACTACGGCGGCGTGGAGCTTCTTACAGAAACCATAGAAGAAAACTTCGGACTTGATATAGATAACTATGCTTTGGTTGATTTCGAGTCATTTATGTACATAATAGACGCGGTTGGTGGTGTAAGTGTCGATGTTAAGGAATCCGAAATAAAAGAAACAAATAAATTTATACCTGAAACGTATAAATGGTATAAGGATAAAAAAGGCGAAATGGAACTTATAGACTCTCCAGGTCTTCAGCTATTAAATGGATATCAGGCGCTTTCATTTTCAAGAATAAGAAAGAATGACTCTGCATTTGAAAGAGACAGAAGGCAGAGAGATGTAATGCAGGCAATGCTTGGTGGTATAAAATCAATGTCAGCATTGGAATATCCTAAACTTCTTCATGCGGTACTTCCATACCTTACAACTAATATGAGATCCACTGAGATAGTCTCTCTTGGAATATCCGTTATAAAAATGGGAGGATTTAACATAAAGCAGTTTGAATTCCCTATAGTAAATTCTCCACACTCTACAGAAGGTAAGTATAAAAACGCAGGATGGGTTATAAAATTTGATGATGAGTCTGTTGATATTCTTCAGGACTTCATATTCAACGATATAGAATACTCTGAATAAAATTTTAGAACTGAAAAATTAAAATAAAGTCAGAATAAATAAAAGCAGCATTTCCAGATTTGGAAATGCTGCTTCTTTAATTATATTTATTTTTAGTTGTATTATAATTTTATACTTCTTATTCTAATAGTTTCTGAGTGGCATTAAATGCATCCGAGTTTATTCCTCCACCTACTCTGTACATAAGAGGTGTTTTCTTAGGAGAAAGAACGCTCTTCTGTTTTTCGTCAAGAACATTTCCTACAAGAACTATTGGAGCATTCTTTTTAGCTGCATATACACCTGATGTAATCGCATCTGCAAGAGGTCTGTTCTTTGTAGCTACTACGAATTCATAGCTTGAAGCAGGATAGAATTTCTTTATAACTTCGGCATTTGTTTCATTTCTATTGCTTCCACCGACTCTGTGAGAAGATACACTACCTGATATTATACTATCAGCACTTTTTATAACATTATCTGATATAACAGCTGTCTGACCAAGGAAATATGCATCTGATATATTATTATCCTTTATCCAGTTAGCTGATACAGTTGACAATCTGTCTCTTTCTGTAACTATTATAGGGGCTTTTTCAGATGCAGCCTTTGAAGCTATTGACAGTGCATCTGCTTCACCTTCAACACCTGCCATATATATTTTTCTTACAGGGCTTATCTTATCTATTTCCTTTGCTATTGCAACAGAAAGATTTACCTTACCCGAACCATTAATTCTTTTAACTGATGCATTTGGAACTGCTTTTCTTATACTTGATTCTATACTTGATTTAACAGATGATGTATCTCCAACTATTATAACCTCTGATGGTTTAAGTCTTTTAAGCTCTGTTTCAGTTTCTTTTCTCATTACATTATCAGAAACTAAAAGTATAGGTGCATTATTAGCTGCTGCAAGAGGATTAGAAAGTATTCCGTCCATTTCCTTTATACCATTAGCTATCACAACCTTAGATGATCCTGATGGCCATCCTAACTGACTTACTTTGGCTGCTGTTCCATATCTGTTATCACCTACAAGAGATTGAACCTTAACGCTTGATGGTTTTTCTGGCTCTGGATTATATGAACCGTACATGCTCTTTAAGTCATTATATATCTGCGATTTATTCTGTATATCCTTTGCAGAGAAGTACATACTTCCTTTTATAGTATCGTACTGTCTGTTAAGTGATATCTGTTTCTTTATTTCCTTTGCTATATTCTGTCCTCCTTCAGAAGACTGTCCCTGTTTATATATTCCCTGTCCTATGTAAAGGTCTACATCATATCCTTTAACTTCATTTGCCCACCATTTTACAAGCTTTGTATAGTCAGCAGTTTTATGCCCTATAGGCCAGTATATCTGTGGTGTTATATAGTCAACATATCCTTTTCTTATCCATGTTCTTGTATCTGCATACATAGAAGAGTATGACTCATTTCCTTTCGTATCAGATCCACTAGGGCAAGAATCTGATTTATTTCTCCAGATACCAAACGGGCTTACTCCGAATTCACAATCGGGATTTACACTTTTAACTGTCTTCTTAACTTCTCTTAGTAATTTATTTACATTTTCTCTTCTCCAGTTATCTCTTGACATACCGTTTCCATATTTTTTATATGTTGCTGAATCCGGGAATGAAGATGATGGATAGAAATAGTCGTCAAAGTGTACACCGTCTATATCGTATTTCTGTACAACTTCTTTAACAGTGCTTACCAGATAATTTATAACCTGTGGATTACCTGGATCATAATACATCTTGTTATTGTATTTTATAACCCAAGAAGGATTCTTTCTTGCTGGATTACTTGATGCAAGGCTGTTAAGATTTGTTCCCGAAGATGTTACCCTGTATGGATTAAACCATGCATGAATATCCATTCCTCTCTTATGCGCTTCCTGTACAGCAAATGCCAAAGGATCATATCCAGGATCTTTTCCCTGTGTTCCAGTCAGATATTTAGACCATGGATTTATAGATGATTTATAAAGTGCATCAGACTCCGGTCTTACCTGAAGAACTACTGTATTTATTCCACATCCCTTAAGCTTGTCTAATAACCGTATAAGCTCCTGTTTCTGCTTTGAAGCATTTCCCTTTGTTTTAGGCCAGTCTATATTGTATACACTTGATACCCAAGCCGCTCTCATTTCTTTTTCAGCTGCATAAGATTTACCTGTATCAACTGTTACTAAAGATACTGCAACAATAGCAAAAGCCATAACTAAAGATACCGCTTTTTTAAATATTTTTTTCATTGATAAACCTCCTTCTTTTATTTTTCTTTTCTGATTTGATACAACAGATTTTATTATATCATTTTTCCTGATATTTAAAAAGAAATGCAGTAAATAAAAATCTACCGCATTTCACTCTGTTTGTCGTATTTAATTATAAAAAATTAATATTTTCTATCTATTATAATTCTATTCTTCTTGCTGTTATCATTTTTCTTGATGAAAGTTTACTTATTTTAACTACATCGCCAGTCTGTGGTGCATGTACATATTTATCATCACCTATATACATACCTACATGACTTACAGAGTTACCACTTCCAAAGAATACTAAATCCCCTGGCTGAAGTTCACTCTTAGATACTTTCTTACCGTATCTTGACTGTTCTCTTGATGTTCTTGGTATAGTTTTGTTTGCACCTTTTTTAAATGAATAGTACATAAGACCAGAGCAGTCAAATGAACTAGGACCTGTTGCTCCCCATCTGTATGGTTTGCCCATCTGATCCATAACTGTATCTATAACCTTTGATATTTTATCCCCAGGTATAGTTACATATGATGCTTTTACCCAACCTGTTTTAAAATCTTCAGTTACAACTTTATGCCATCCGTTTTTAGTTTCTTTTATTTCAACGCAATCATTTTTCTTTACACTTGTTACTATTTTCTTTGATGAATCTGTACTACTCCATACATTAAGTTTGTCTATTCCTGTTATTTTACCAACTTCTGATGGAGAAACTGTACCATCACTAAAGAATCTGTATATCTTTCCATCTATTTCTCTAAAGCAAGATTTTACCATATCCCCATCTGCTTTAAAGTAATATTTCTTTCCGTCTATAGTTCTCCACATTTTGGTAGCTAAAGTGTAATCTTTAAGTAGGTAATAAGTTTTATCTCCATCTTTTACCCAACCTTTCTGTTTCTTTCCATCTTTGTAGTAGTACCATTTTCCATTTTCCTGAATAAGCCCGTTTTTAGTAGCTGTTCTCTGTATTGTAGCTGTTGGCATTTTTTCTACACTTTCAGCACCTGCCATTACAACCATATCAGCTGAACTTAATATAGCTCCTGATATCATAACCGCTGCCATAGCTTTTGCAAATTTTTTTCTATTAAATATCTTATTCATAAATTTCCTCCTGTAAAAATTATGATTTATAGATAGTGGGTTTTATCTTTATAAATCATATTTATCTTCATAATAATTTGTAGCCCCTCTCGCTACATTTACAATTCTAACATAATTATGTTACCAATTACAAGCTTTTTGTAACATTTTTGTAACTTTTCATTTTTATTTCATTTACAGTCCGAACATGCATTAACTCATATACATATTTAAATTTCAATATTTATATCAGTATAGTCCATTTAAAGAAAACGTTTCTTGAATTGTAACTTTTTTATTTCTTGTAATAATTTGTAACACTTTGTAACTTTTATATTTAATATTTTAGGTAAAAAATAAAATTTATATACACTTTACCTATCCTCATTTGTACATTATTATCTGTAAATACACATAATTTTAAATATAAGTATAATATATAAATTATATTTTTAAGTAGTATTTTGTAGCTAATTTTCAGCAAATTACGAATTGTTTTTTCATTTTCACAGAAAATACTTTTGCACATGTAATAACTACTAAAAAATACTTACGGGTGGTTATAAATTTCCAGATAAAAAAAGACGGACAATTTGTCCGTCTTTATTTTTTTCTTATTTTATAAGAACACCATTCGAGTCAAAGATATATGTTTTTCCGTCTATTCTTTGTTCTCCTGTAAGCATTACATTAGCTTTATTAAAGTAGTAAAGATTTCCCTTTATATTAAGCCATCCTTTTGCAAGATATCCATTTCTTCTTAAATACTTCTGATTTTTACCGTCTTTTACCCAGCATCCTCTTACAGCTTCTTTATCTTTATTGTAGTAAACATATTTACCTCTTACTCTTGTAAGTCCCTTACAATCTGTTGTCATAGTATCGTATATCCCGTCAGCAACGGCTTTTGCCATTTCTCTTCTTCTTTTATCTGTTCCGACAGCTCTTAAATTATTATTATTTATATAAGAATGTTCAACTATTACAGCTGGCATATCTGTATGTCTTAACACACTGTAATAATCGTGTCCATGTGAAGTTCTAGTCCATACCGGATTTGATTTTCTCTTTTCCTGTATTGTCTTTTCATCAATAGAATTTACTATTCTGTTGGCCATTTTTTTACTTAAACCGTATCTATCTTCATATGAATATATTACATGTGCACCTTTACTTGTAGATGAACCAGAATCATTGTGTATACTTACAAATAAATCTGCATCCGCTGCATTTGCTATTGCAGATCTGTTTTTAAGTGGTACAAAAACATCAGTTGTTCTTGTCATTATTACATTTACACCCTTTGCTTCAAGATTCTGTCTTACATAATTTGCAAGACTTAAATTAATAAACTTTTCAGTTATATCTTTTGATTTATTTACAGCACCAGAGTCACGTCCACCGTGACCAGCATCTATTACCACTGTAAATTCATCCTTATCTTTTCCCTTTCTAAGAAGAGAATTCTGATCTTTTATCTTCTGTTCAAGTGCATACATCTCTTCCTGAGAATATACTATTGTTTCCTCTTCGTCATTAGTCATGGCAGAAGATTTCATACCAGCAGACATTCCACTTAATGTGATTGAAGATACCGCTATTGTAAAAGCCATAAATAATGATTTTACTCTTTTGTTCATTTGCTTCACTCCTTTTCTTTTTTATTTTCATATCCGTCAATTTATTAGTATAAAATAAAAAGGACGCTTATATATGCGTCCTCAATACTCTATTTTATTATTATTTTATTATTCTTCTAGCTGTTACCATTGTTCTTGCAGAAAGTTTGCTTATTTTAACAACATCACCAGTCTGTGGAGCGTGTATATACTGGTCATTTCCTAAGTACATACCAACATGAGTTATTCCTCCACCTCTTCCGAAGAATACTAAATCTCCTGGTTTAAGATCAGCTTTGCTTACTTTAACTCCAGCTTTTGCCTGGTCTCTTGATACTCTTGGTAATTTTACATTAGCACCTTTCTGATATGAGTAAAGCATTAATCCTGAGCAGTCGAATGAGCTAGGACCAGTTGCTCCCCATCTGTATGGTTTACCCATCTGAGCTTTTGCTACTGCTATTACTTTTTCAACTTTTGCGTTTACATCGTATGAATTAAGGTAAGAAGCGTTAACCCAACCAGTTAATCCATCTTTAGTTTCTATTTTATTCCATCCGTTTGATTCTTCTAAAACTTTAACTACGTCTTTAGTGTAAACACTTCCTAATATTTTAGCTTTTGAACCAGCTTCTTCTCTTATATTAAGATGATCACATTCTCCAACTTCTGCATAAGATTCACCTTTTACTATTGAACCATCAGCGTTGAATCTGAACATTCCTTCTGAAGTTTTTGCTATTTCATTTTTAGCTAATGTTCCATCAGCTTTGAAGTAGTATTTTACATTGTTTATTGTTCTGAACATTGAAGCTGCCATAGTGTAATCGTTAAGGAAGTAGTATCTTTCTCCGTTAGCATCTACCCAACCTTTTGTTTTTGATCCACTTTTGTAGTAGAATGTATCATTTCCTTCTTTTATAAAACCAGATTTATTAGCTGAAGTTCTTTCTATTGCAACACCAGGATTTACCTGATCAGCTTTTACTTCTGTGTCTGCTCCATATATTGTAAGTGACCCTGCAAGTATTGCAGCTGCCATAAATTTCGATACATGTTTGTTAAATGATCGCATTAATCGCCCTCCTAATATTTTTTAGTAATTATATAAATTTAATCCCCTAAATTAATTTACGTCGTTATTTTTTCTTATCGTTTGAATTTTACATTTTTCATTTTAACATATGCTTACAAGTTATACAAGGTTTTTGTTACAATTTTGTAATAATTTTTTTATTTTAATTTTTTAAAACCTTTAAACGTTGATTTTTCAATATTTTTGATAGTAACAACTTGTAAAAAAGATTGTTGTTTTTAACTCTTTTTTAGCACGTTACCTTTTTAATATACTCTTTTTTATTCATTATGTCAACTTTTTTTAATTTCTTTTACTTCTAATTGAAAAAAAACAGACGTATAAATGACAATAAAGCCATTTTATACGCCTATAAAAATAATTTCTTACATTTTGTTACAATTTTTTATTAATTTTTACAACAAATCTGTTTCTTCTGTTGTATCTCTGTTGTTACCTTAGTTTATATTAAGCTCTTTTAAATTTACTTTTTATCATATTTGTTATTATTGACACTTCATCTACCTTTAGTATTAATATAAGAGCCGCATATATAAGTGCTCCTACTATTATCGCTCCACCAAGGCTTGCAACTTCCATTATAAATCCTGCTCCAAGAATTCCTTTTAACATATTGTAAACAACCCTTGCACCTGCTGCCATAAATACAGCTGATATTGTTGTCTTTAAAAGTACTATTCTTATTTTTTTCTGTCCGAAGTTACCAATTTTCTTTTTAAGACTTCTGAACAGAAGAAGTATACATATTATAGATGAAAGACTTGTTGCAAGTGCAAGTCCACCGTGGTCAAAGAACTGTATAAATATAAGGTTCATACATATATTCATTACAACCGCTATGGATGCGTTTATCATCGGTGTTTTTGTATCCTGAAGTGAGTAGAATATCTTTGTCATTATATCCCTTAGACCTACACCTATAAATCCTATTGCATAACATGTAAGAGCTATTGCCGTCATAACTGTTGCTCTGTCATCAAATGCACCTCTCTGGAAAAGAACCCTTACTATTGGTTTAGCAAGAACCATTGCTCCAAGAGTCATAGGCATTATTATAATTATTACAGAGTTGATACTTTTTCTTATAAAATCAAAGAACTCTGTTTTATCTTCACGAGCTGAAAGTCTTGAAAACTGAGGATATACAACAGCACTTATAGATGCTATGAATAATCCTGTTACAAATCCTTTAAGCCTGTCAGCATAGTTAAGAGCTGATATACTACCTTCTACAAGAGTAGAAGCAAGTGTTTTATCTACCATTATATTAAGCTGGTCAACTGCAACCCCTATTACTATCGGTGCTACAAGTATAAGCATTTTCTTTACATATTCATCCTTGAAGTCTACGAATACTCTGTATTTATATCCCTTCTTATATGCAAATGGCACCTGGAAGAAGAACTGACTGGCCATTGCAAGAAGTGTACCAACAGGAAGTATATATATATTTATCTTTACACTAAGTATCATCGCAACTATAAGTATTACATTGTACGGTATTCCTATAAGTCCTGGTATAACGAAACTGTCCTTTGACTGAAGATACGATTTCATTATATCACTAAGGCCTGTAAATATTGCTCCAAATATTATTATTCTTGTAAATAATACAGCCTGTCTGAATGTTTCTCCTTCAAATCCCATAGCAAATACTCTTACTATTTCTTCTGCAAATACAAATGAAATTGTAGATAGTATTACTCCAAGTATTACTGTTATATTAAGTATGTTGTTTGAGAATCTAAGTGCCTTATCTTCTCCACCCTCTCTTAAATTTTCATAATACAGAGGTATAAAAGTAGTAGCAAGTGCTGTTGCTACAAGCGTAAACAGAACTTTTGGTATGTTTGACGCTGCTATAAATATATCACTGTAAGTACTTGCTCCATAAAGAGCTCCAAGTACAAGTTCTCTACCAAATCCTAAAACCTTTGAGAACATAGTTACAAGCATAAGACCGGCTGTGGCCTTTGCAACCTTACTCATAATTAATTTCTCCTTTCATAGAAGGCAGCTTCATCTTCCGATATTTCATCCCATGAGAACTTCCCTCTTGTAAGTTCTGACAATTCTTTTCTGTCATTCTTTTCATTTATTACATCTATGACTCTTCTGGCCATTCTCTCTTCGAAGTTTTCTCCGTCGTCTATTATATTTTCTTCTATTCCTATGGCTTCTGGTATTCCACCAGCATTACTTCCTACAACTGAAGCTCCACACGCGTTTGCTTCAGTTACAACACATCCAAATCCTTCTCTTCTGCTTGGAAGTATCATAACATCCATAAGATTCATAAATTTTCTTACTCCATCAAATTCCTGATTTCCTGTAAATATAGCATTAAGTCCATATTCCTTGCATTTAGACTCAACCTCAGATTTTAGCGGACCATCACCGACAACTATAAAAGTATATTCACTTTCTTTATCGTTGTTTTTTATAAGATTGAATATATCCGCTATTTTATCAGTTCTCTTTATCTGATTTATAGAGCCGACAAATCCTACTGTTTTACCTTTTATTCCGTACTCTTTTGCCGTTTTATCATTTTCTGAATCCGGTACCATATAGAATTTTTCTGCATTTACACCATTTCTTGATGCAGTACAGTTTTTACCTTTGTATCCAAGTTCTCTTGCTGTATCCATAAGCATCTTACTTACGAATATATTCTGATCTGCATTTTCCATTATCTGAAGAACCTTTTTCTTTATAGGCTCGCTATTGAAAGGCATTGTATGAACATCGCTTCCATGATAAGTAACCAGATATGGTTTATTGTATAGTTTATTTATCCAGTAGGCTATTCTTCCGTGTGGGTATCCCCAGTGACAGCTTACCATATCACATTTTTCTATAAGATCTTTGCACTTACTGAAAAACTCATTAAATCTTTCTTTATCATTTTCAAGTTTTTCCATTTTTTTACTCTTTGTATCTATACTAAGATATACTTTTCTGTATTTTATCCCGTCGTATGTAAACTCATCTCCGGTAAAATCGTATGTTTTCTTTCCTGTAATTTTCTTTATTGCTCTGAACATTCCTGTATCTTTAAATTGTACAGATATTATGTCGTACTCATTTTCAGGATGTCTTTTCATTATTGCCTTTATCTTTTCATGAGTTGCCATAAAAAGACCCTTTTTATTACTATCATCCATATTAACAATATATAATATTCTCATAAAAATCTTCCCCTTTATCAAAATGAAAATTCATAATATTAAATATCCAACTATTGTATAATCAGATATCTTATATTTCAAACTATTTAAATATATTAAAAACCATACATTAATATAAATATAATATTAATAACAAACATTTTAATACATTATTATTTTTTATACAGCATTTAAAATAATATCACGTTTTCATTGAATTGTATATATTTAACAGGTTATTACATATAAATTTCAATTAATCTTTATACTTTATATTCTGTTAATATTAAATAAAAATATTTGATAATCACTATTTAAAATACAATTTTGCCGCATTTTTATATAAATTTATCCCGTATATTATAATTAAAAACTGTGTTTTTAACATAAAAAAAGAGCACTTTATAAGTGCTCTTTAAATTCTCTTAATTTATTTTTCAAGTATGTCGGCAATTCTCTTAGATGCAAATCCATCTCCATAAGGATTTGAAGCATGGCTCATTTCCTTATATGCCTCTTCATCTTCTATAAGTCTTTTGAATTCTCTGTATACATCTTCTTCCTTTGTTCCTGTAAGTTTAAGAGTTCCAGCTTCAACCCCTTCAGGTCTTTCTGTTGTATCTCTTAAAACAAGTACTGGTTTACCAAGAGAAGGTGCTTCTTCCTGTATTCCTCCACTATCTGTAAGTATCATGTATGATGCATTTAAGAAGTTGTGGAAATCAAGAACATCAAGTGGTTCTATAAGTCTTATTCTGTCGTGTGATCCTATTATTTCCCTAGCAGTATTTCTTACCACTGGATTCATATGTATAGGATATATAACTTTTATATCTTCATGTTCATCTACAACTCTTTTTATAGCTTTGAATATATGTCTAAGAGGTTCCCCAAGATTTTCTCTTCTGTGAGCTGTAAGCATTACTAATCTGCTTCCCTTCGCCCATTCAAGCTGTTCATGATAATAGTCATCTCTTATAGTAGTTTTTAAAGCATCTATTGCGGTATTTCCTGTTATGTATATGTCCTCTTCGTTCTTACCTTCTGAAATAAGATTCTGTTTAGCTTTTTCAGTAGGTGAGAAATGATATTTTGCTATTATCCCAGTTGCCTGTCTGTTAAACTCTTCTGGAAACGGAGAGTATATATCATATGTTCTAAGACCTGCTTCAACATGTCCTACTGGTATCTGTAGGTAAAATGCTGCAAGAGCTGTTACAAACGTTGTAGATGTATCACCGTGAACAAGAACAACATCAGGTTTAACCTCTTCAAGCACATCCTTTATACTTGATAGTATTCCTTGAGTTATATCGAACAGTGTCTGTTTTTCCTTCATTATACTAAGGTCATAGTCTGGCACAACATCAAAAGCTTCAAGAACCTGTTCAAGCATCTGTTTGTGCTGACCAGATACACATACTATTGTTTCTATATTCTTTCTGCTTTTAAGTTCCTTAACTAGAGGACACATTTTTATAGCTTCAGGTCTTGTCCCGAATACAAGCATTACTTTTTTCATAATTATTCTCCCAGCCTCAGACTAACTTACTGATTAAAGTTTATATGCCTTTTCGAAGTTGCATATATTCTTTGTATCTAATATAAGCTTGTCTTTTATTTTATCCATGTTTTCTTTTATATGAGTATGTCCAACCATTATTACAACTATGTCGACATCATCCACAAATTCATCGAAGTCCATGTACTGTCCATCAAACATTTTTTCTTTAACAAATGGATCGTATGTTTTTATACCAAATGCAAGATTTCTTTCCATTCTTTCTATAAGCTGTAATGTAGGACTTTCTCTTGTATCGTCTACATCTTCTTTATATGTTATACCATAAAGACCAACTCTTGAAGCATCTTTTATATTATGCTCTTTCATTATATCGCTTATTCTTCCAAGAACGAATTCTGGCATAGAGTCATTTATTTTTCTTGCTTCCCATATAAGATTTGTAAGTGCAGGATAATCTCCTACTAGGAACCATGGGTCAACAGATATACAATGTCCACCAACACCTGGTCCCGGACTAAGTATATTAACTCTTGGATGCATATTAGCTATTCTTATTATTTCATATACATCCATATTGTCTTTTCTGCATATTTTTGTGAGTTCATTTGCAAAGGCTATATTTATATCTCTGTATGTATTTTCTATAACCTTTGACATTTCTGCTGATCTTATATCTGTTATAACTATATTTCCCTTGCAGAATGATGCGTATAGAGCTTTTACTCTTTCACCTATTCTTACATCATCACATCCTATTGTACGTGAGTTGTGTTCAAGTTCATATATCATATTTCCCGGTATTATTCTTTCAGGAGTATGTACTATATGTATGTCTTCTCCTATTTTAAATCCTTTTGCTTCTATCGCAGGTCTTACGTATTTATCTATTGTACCTGGAGAAACTGTAGATTCTATACATATTATAGAGTCTTTTTCACATACACCAAGTACACTGTTTATTGCAGATATTACATATTTAGGATCTATTTTTTTACTTTCTTTTATGTATGGCGTAGGAACAGCTATTATATAAACATCAGCTTTTGAGTATTCATTACTGAATTCTATTCCATTATCAAGTGCTGATTTAAACAGCTTATCAAGTCCGTCTTCTTCAAATGTAAGTACTCCATTTGAAAGATCATCTACAAGTGCTTTATTATAATCCACACCTGTTGTTTTTATTCCACTTGAAGCAAACATCATTGCAGTAGGAAGTCCTATATATCCAAGTCCAACTACATTTATACTTTCCATATTGAGTCACCTTCCAACATTTATTTTAATTTATCATATATCTTAACTAATCTGCCTCTCATACGTTCCCAACAGTACTCTTCATATGCATTACCTGCATTTATTCCCATCTTGGCCATTTCTTCTCTGTTTGAAAGAAGTTTTTTAAGAGCAGATTTAAATTCATCTACATTGTAGTTTATAACTACACCCATATCATTTGCTTTTACTATCTTATCCATACCTGTATTTTCAGCAACGATTATAGGTTTCTTCAGTATCATCGCTTCATATATCTTATTTGGAGCAGAATATCTGTGATTTGCAACTGCGGGATCATAGATAGCAAACATAAGATCACATTCAAGATAAAGCTTTAATGCATCTTCATATTTCATTTTTCCGTGATAAGTTATATTTTCATATTTATCAGCAGCTTCACTTACCATATCCTCTACAGGACCAACACCTGCTATATCAAGTTTTACATTTTTCATTTCAGATACAGTTTCAACTACCTCAGGTATAAATCTGTTTTTACTTAATTTACCTACATAGCAAAGCCTTATGGTTTCATCTTTTTCCTTTGCTACATGATTTTTTATGTATTCGTTTATTTCATCGCTCAGTACAGGAACATTGTGAACAACTTCTATTTTTTTCTGTGAACATCCCTCTATCTGATCGAATCTTTCTTCATTACATATTATAGTGTAATCGCTCTTGTCTATTACATCTATTTCCATCTGTCTGAATATCTTTTTAAGTTTTCCAGGCATATTTCTACTTGCTGTGTAGAAATCAGCTATATGGTACACATGCTTGAATCCAAGCTTTTTATTTATTCTGCTGCATGGAAGACCTGCATCAAAATCAAATGAATGAACCATATCGTATTTATTTTTATTTTTTTTAAGCCATCTAAGTAAAATCCACTGATATACAGCAAGCTGGAATATATTTTTCATTCCTGCTCCTCTTTTAGCTGGTATATTGATTTCATAGTTATCTATGTCCACGTCTTTAAACTTATAAACTTTTTTCTTTACTTCTATTTTTTCACATTCTCTGTTTCTTGAAAGAATAACAGGAGTGTTGCCTGACTCTATAACCGCATCTACTATTCTGTAAAAGCTTGTAGTTATTTCCGCTTCGGCATTTCTTATTATACATATATTCATATTCTGACCACCTTATCTTCCTATAGAGCTGTATTCTATACCTGCTTCTGCCATTTTATCAAGTTCATAGCAGTTTCTTCCATCGTATACAACCGCAGCTGCCATAGCTTCTTTGAAGTCCTCTGGTTCAAGAGCTTTTATTTCTGGCCATTCTGTCATTATAAAGCATACCTCTGCATCTTTAAGAGCTTCTCTTGCTGAATCAGCATATACTATTCTGTCTTCAAATTTCTTTTTGGCATTATTTACACCAACCGGATCAAATGCTGTAACCTTTGCACCTTTACCAAGAAGGTATTCTATATTAGGTATTGCAGGAGATTCTCTAAGGTCATCTGTTCCAGGCTTGAATGTAAGACCAAGAACTGCAACCTTCATTCCATCAAATGAGTCAAACTTTTTAGACGCTTTATCTATAAGTCTCATTTTCTGTTTTTCATTTACTTCTATTCCTGCACCTACTGTTTTAAGTGTATATCCGTTCTTTTCAGAAAGATGATAAAGAGCCTTTGTATCCTTAGGGAAACATGATCCCCCGTATCCTATACCAGATCTAAGGAATTTATCCCCTATTCTCTTATCATAGCTCATTCCCTTTGCCACGTCTTCAACATTTGCTCCAACTATTTCACAAAGATTTGCTATATCATTCATATATGATATTTTAAGTGCGAGGAAATCATTTGAAGCGTATTTTATCATTTCTGCACTATTTCTATTTGTAACAACCATTGGTATTTCAAATGGTTTGTATATTTCCTGCATTTTTTCTCTTGCCCATTCACTTTCAGCACCTATTACTATTCTTGCTGCATGAAGAGTATCTCTTACAGCCGTTCCCTGTGCTAAAAATTCAGGATTTGAAGCAAGCTCTATATAAACGTCTTTTTTAAGATTTTCTCTTATAAACTCTTCTATTTCTGCATTTGTTCCTATTGGAACTGTAGATTTTATAACTATAAGAGTATCTTTTTCTATTGATGATGCTATTTCTGTAGCAACCTTCTTTATATAATCAAGATTTGCAGAACCATCACTTCTTTCAGGAGTTCCAACAGCTATAAATATTACATCTGAATTTTTATAAGCAGATGAATAATCTGTTGTATAATCTAATCTTCCTTCCTTGTAGTTTCTCTGCATAACTTCTTCAAGACCTTCCTCGTATATAGGAGAAATGCCTGATTTCATAGTTTCGACTTTTTTTTCATCTATATCGACACACATTACACGGTGTCCCTTTTCAGCAAGACACGCACCTGTTACAAGTCCAACGTATCCCGTTCCAGCCACTGAAATGTTCATTTTTTACCCCTCCATATTTGGAATACAGTCCGTAGAAAACTGTATCTAAACTTTGTTAATTTTTTATTATACTAAACATTATACTCTATATAATCTATTAAAGCACCATTATATTATACTATTTTTTCACCGTGTATACATAATTTTTTATTTCTTTGTGCTATATTCTTCTCATTACAGCATTAAATGCATAACAGCAGAACACATAACAGCTCTTTATAAGTCCTAAATGTTCAACATTTCTATATATATTCCACGTTCTCTTTAAAGCCTTAAATTTATTACTTGATATAGAATTTGAAACCTTTCTGTATTTAACAAGTGGTATATCAAGACCGTATGCGTAATCTATTTTTTTAAGAATCTGAAGCCATGTAGCTGTATCCTGTCCTCTTCTAAGAAGAGGCATTCTAAAATCACCAGTGATTTTTTTATCTATAACAACTGTTGAGCATCCTATAACAGTATTTTTAAGAAGTCCGTTATAATTTATCTTTTCTATTGCTCTGGCAGTCTTATCAGTTACACTTCCATCCTCCATAACATATCTGTATGAAGTAAAAGTAAATCCATATCTATTTTCCTTCATAAATTCAAGCTGTTTTTCAAGCTTTTCACTTTCCCAGACATCATCACTGTCTACAAAAGCTATATACTGACCATTCGCAGCTTCTATTCCAGTATTTCTTGAAACAGCTGCTCCTGAGTTCTCAGCATTTTTCATATATTTAATTCTTGAGTCTGATTTTACATATTCATCTATTATTTCAGCTGAGCTGTCTGATGAACAGTCATCTACAAGTATCATTTCCCAATTTTTATAAGTCTGAGATATCACCGAGTCTATTGTCTCTTTTATAAATTTCTCAGCATTATATACCGGCGTTACTATTGAAACTAAGCCTTCCTGCATTTTTTTCTCCTTTCTTTAACAGCATTTATATTTATACATCCCATAGTCGTAACCATATAAATTATAGATATATTGGTTCCGATATCTGTAAACATACTTTCTGCAAAAGCATATATTCCTATTGCTAATATAAGCATTATGTCTTTTTTTCTATTTTCTTTACAAAGAATATATACTGAATGTGTATAAAATCCCATAAATAATATGAATCCTAATATTCCAAACGTATACATAAGCGTAAGATATCCACTGTCAAATGGAAGCTTAGGTACAAACAAATACTCTTTAACATCTGATGGATGTCCAAGTACTGAAAGACCATTTACAGCGTGTGTGAGATATCTGTTCCAGTATAGAGGTCTGCTCGATAAAACATCATTAAGGAATGCATTTTCTTTGAATACAAGCGCTATAATCAAACTAATCAGAGCAATACCTATAGGTATTGCAGGTATTAAAGTTCTCATAAATTTTCCATTTATATTCAGCTTCTTTATAAATGGTATTACCGCAACTATCGCAGCTACTGTTAATAAACCTGTTCTTGTGTTTGTCTGCTTATACATAATAAATGCAAATAAAACAAGTAAAACCACATCTAAAACTTCTATATCATCAAATCTTAAATACAGGTATGAAAGCCATATCGCAAACATACCAATAAATGCACCGTTTGGATTTCCGTATCCAAAATCATTTCTTCCTTTTACAAGTTCACTCGCTCTTATTCCAGTAACATTCATTATAAGATAGGTTACAAAAAAGAATATATTACTTATCATATATACCTTTACAACCTTTTTCATATCGCAGTCTATAAAGGCAAGTGCAAGAAAATATATATAAAGAAGATTTGGGTTCTTTATAAGTATCATCTGAACTGCAAGAACAGCAAATACAATATAATGAATTTTTTTATACTTTGTTATGTTATTTAATATAAGAACAAGGGCTATTACCCCTGTAAGAATCATACTGATTTTATATATAGTATAATTAAGCGACATGGTCTGATATCTTGCTACAATAAAAAATATCAGTGCACTAAGAAGAGTGCTTTTCATTTTGTCACTAAGAAACCGGTTCTCTTTTGATTGATCCGGAATAAATTTCTTTATTATAGAAATGTTCATAGTTCACCTTCTCCGATTATTTATTACTAACAAAATAATCCGACAAAAATCTGTCTCCCTTTTGATTGCTCAAGGGCAAGCTCTGGCATATTATACCAGAGCATTTTTTCATCAGACTTTCACCGGATTATCTAGCTCCATGACCAGTCAGTACAACACCGACAGTCTTTAATATTATCTTCATATCGAGCATAAAGCTTCTGTTTTTTATATAATATAAGTCATCTTCCAGCTTTTCTGCAGGAGTAGCTTCATATCCTCCACGAATCTGAGCCCAACCTGTTAATCCAGGTTTTACAGACAGTCTGTTTATAAAGCCTGGTATATCTTCATTAAACTGCACTGTAAACTGAGGTCTTTCCGGTCTGGGACCTATTATCCCCATATCACCTCTTAATATGTTGAAAAGCTGAGGTATTTCATCTATTCTTGTCTTTCTTATGAAATTACCTACTTTTGTTATTCTAGGGTCGTCTTTTTCAGCCCACTGAGCACCAAATTTTTCAGCATCAGTTCTCATAGACCTTAATTTGTAAAGGTAAAAACTTTTTCCGCTCTTTCCTACCCTTTCCTGTTTATATATTGCAGGACCATTATCCTCTATCTTTATTAAAACTCCAAATATAAGCATCAACGGTATACCTATTACAAGACCAATCAGAGAAAGAAGTATATCAAGTACTCTCTGATAGAAGTCAAATAATCCTCCGCCTTTTACAATATCGTAGTTTATAGAGTTTATATGTTCTTCAGTTAATTTATCCGTTATATTCTCATTTCCAGACATATTTACCTCCATAAATAATTATTTATTTCACTATATCCTAAAATTAGCCTTATTCATATATTATACTCAAAAAATCATATCTTATCAATAGCTATAAAGATTGTCTAAAACACTGTATACTTTCTATATTAAACATTCTTTTATTTCCTGCTATTGAAAACATATGATTTTAAATACTTCGTTATATATTATAAATTTTTTCTGTTTTAAACTTCTTTATTATGTTCTTTTTTTACTACTACAATAAACAGAAGAATTGAAATGAGCATAAGAACAACAGCTGATGCAGTTCTTGTTCTCTCAACGTTTAAAATTTCTTCTCTTTCAAGTGTAAATCCTATAGCTGTAAGTTTTTTTATTCCATGTTTATCTATAAATTCCCTTTGATCTTCTTCAAGATAATTTTCTTCTCCAAATATAACTGGTATATTTTTATCAGCAGATATATTAGCTACTGATATAGAGTTTACAAACTCTCCTATCTGAAGATTTGTACCATAAAGGAACGTACCACCTTTAGCTACAAAGGCTTCTTCTACATTATCCATATCATAGAATCTTTCAATTATTTTTCTATTAGTCCGATATACCGTCTCTCCGCTGATTCTCTCTGTATTTGTAATAAGCTTTGCAATTGTTTCAGGAACCTTACTCTCGTCACCGACAAGATAAGTTTTCTTTATATTTCTTTCCTTTATAAAGTTAACAACATCATATACATTTGAGTCATTTATAGGAATTACTGGTATTCCCTCCCTTGAAGCTGCAATAGACATTGAAACTCCCTCAGAAAGTCCGTTTTCCTCTCCTGAGCATATTGCTATCTCATCAAACGGCTTCATCTTATATAGTTTATCGGCAAGTCTTAGAGAAATATCAAATCCTCTGACATCAGTTATTCTTATAGCCTCCGCACCAGTTCTTTCTACCGCTCTTTCTACTGGTTTTGAAACTGAATTTATACCACCAACTATATACACATTTTCTATACCATCATTTTTTATTTTTCCCCATATATCCGCACTTATTTCCTCGCATTTTGTAAACAGAACCGGTATATTTTTAATATTTGCAAAAGACACTGCAGTTATGGCTTCTCCTATATTATCAGTATTTATAAGAAATGCTGATTTTGCATTTTTATTTTCTTCAAGTTCGCCTAAAAGGACAGATGTTTCATATCTGTCCTTTCCTACTATTGATGTTATATCATAGCTTTCAGCAAACTTTTTATCCAGTATTTTACCTGAACCTATATATCCAAATCCGACTATCCGGACCATTATTAAAGTTAAAATATTTCTCTTCATTATTTCTCCTCATTATTAAAAAATACTCTGAGAATTAATTATAACTCTATTTATTTTATAGTGTCAACTATACCCTTTGCTATCTGTTCTCCCATTTTAGCTGTTCCACCATTATTTTCTATTTCTTTCATATCTCCATTATTATCTATAAAACCACATTCAACAAGAACTGAAGGCGCTTCAACCTCTCTTATAACATGAAGATAATCTGTTCCACTGTTGTTAACTCTTGTTTTTGCTCCTCTGTTAGTAAGGTTAAAATGTTCTACAATTCTATTAAGAATATTATTAGCTAGTGTCTTAGTATATCCACCATTTTTGTCTTTAACTTTATAGAACACTTCTACTCCGTGTCCTTTACCATTAGAAGAATTGTAGTGAATACTTGTAAATAAAGTAGGTTTTATCTTATTTGAAAGTGCTGATCTTTCTGGAAGAGCTAATGTCTTATCACTATCTCTTGTTAAAACTACATTTACATTCTGTTTTCTTAGGTATTCAGCCGCACCAAGAGTTGTATCAAGAGTATAATTCTTTTCTTTTCTTGAACCCGAAAAAGCACCTGAGTCTGCTCCACCATGTCCTGCATCAAGTACTACAGTTTTTCCGTTTGCATTTCCATTTTCATTTGGACTTATAACTTCTCCACCATCATTATGTTTAGATAAAGAGTATGCTATTGAACTCATTACACTTGAGGCCATACCTCCACCTACCTGGTATATATTATTAGCTTTAAATGTCTTTAATGTTTCTTCATGCCCTTCAGAAACTCTCTTTGGCGAGTTTATAAGTATTGGTGATTTTTTCTTAGCTGCTAATGCACCACAAGTTAACGCATCTATAAGTTCGTCTGATTTTGCAACGAATATATTTTCCTGTTCTTTATTGTAGAATTTCTTCATAACAGCCGCATTTGTTTCGTGTCTGTCATTACCCCAGACTCTGTTTGAGCTTACATTTGAAGATGTTATATCATTTATATCATTTACAACAGTATTTGATATTACTTTTGTACCACCTATGAAATAAGCATCCTTTAAGTCCTCTGATTCTAGCCAGTCATATGTTGCTTTTGGCATTGAGTTTTTATCAGTAAGTATTATAGGCTTTTTATCCTGTCCGGCCTTTGCTGCTATTGTAAGAGCATCTATTTCTCCTTCATATGCATTAGTTATATATGCACCATCTACGTCTTTGTATTTATCTATTTCCTTTGCTATATTAAGAGATAAATCATGTCTGTTTGAACCTGATATACGTCTTACCTTAGCACCCGAAGTTTCAAGTTTTGAAACAGCCTTTTTAGAAACATAGCTTTCATCACCTACAACTACTATTTCTTTTGCACCAAGTCTTTTTATTTCACTTATTATTTCACTTGGAACTACGTCCTTACTTGAAAGAAGTATTGGCGCATTATATATAGATGCAAGAGGTGTTGCTAAAACTCCTTCTATACCTGCATTTCTATTTACTATTATAACCTTATCAGCGCCCTTCCAGCCTTCTTTACTTATTTTTATAGCTGTTCCGTATCTGTTATCCCCTATAAGAGATTTTACAGGTGCTGAAGTCTTTGCAGAGTATCTCTGTATACCTTCTACTGATGAAAGGTCTACAAAACACTCCTGAACTACATCTGATTCTTCTGTATCCATTCCCATCGATTTAAGTTCTTCTCTGTTTATTGAATATGGAGAAGGTGAGTTTACTTTTATTTCTTTAAGTTCCCATACATTTAAGTACTCTGGGTCTTTATTAAATTCTATTACACCTTCATATGCTTTTGTAGAAGCATTATATTTAAGTTCTGCTTCTAGTGGCATATCATAGCAAACAAATTTAAGAGTTATGCTGTCTGCTTTTAAATCCTCTTTGAATTTTACACTTGCTTTTGATTTACTACCAAGTACCACACTGTTTTTTTCTATATCTATTTTTACATCTGCGCTTTTTTCCTGTGCATTTACTACTATTGTTGCAGCAGGAGAAACCATTGCAGCAGCCATTACTACCGCTGTTGCCGCTTTAAATCTTTTATTCATGTTTATAAATACCTCCTGTTTTATTTTATATATTATGTCATCACCATCAAATCTAGATAAAAAAGATTTGCAATAACCTTTCATTTCTATGTTATGTAAATCTTTTTTGTACTATGTCTCTGATTATATCACAAACAGTTACAATTTGTAACTATTTATATTTTAAAAATATAATCAAATGCATTTTTTTAAATAAAATTTTATTATTTTTCATTATCAGCTAATTTTATTGATATATTTTCTCATTAATATATTTTTATTATAAATAAAAAAAAGGAATAACCCTTAATTATGAATTATTCCTTTACTTAATTAATTTTCACTTTCCTTTTGTTCTTCTTTATCCTCTATATAAGGATTTTTTTCAGTAACAGGATTTATAAAATCAGAGAAGAATCCATGTATTCCTCTTCTCTTTAATCTTGACACAGCATCTGGCATATTATAGGTATTTGTATAAATCATAAGCCCCCTCTTGTTTATCTCATTTATAAAATTAAGATCAAACTTCCGCCGGTCTATAACAACAACTCTTATACCCTTTTTATATGCAAAATCTACAACACTGTCGACGTCAAGATACGGCTGTTTATAAAGAGAATATATCATTGATTTAAAATCATATACATCCATTACTATATCACACATTTCCTCTTCATAAATCTGGGGAATTAATCTATCAAGAACTGTCGGATCTCCCACACTTCTTGCAACATCTATAAGCTTACTGTATACAACCTTTGCATCTGATACATCAGTCTTAAGATCTAGGACAACCATCATATCGTCATGCTCTTTCATAAGATTACATAAATCTTCAAAAGAAAGTGGCGTATACATTCCGTTTATCTTCTGGCTCATAAAATCATTATATGTAGCTGCCTTTCCTTCCCATGCTGATGGAAGTCCAAGCTGTTTTGTACTTTTCTTGCTCCATGCATGAAGAAGAACAGGCTCATCGTCCTTTGTCATTGCTATATCAGCCTCAAATACTTTATATCCTCTTTCATAGTTTTTTTCAAAGGCCTCTAAACTGTTTGTATAGTCAAGACCCCCTATTCCACCCATTGCATGAGCTATATATATATTGTCTTTTGTCCAAGAATAATCGAATTGGTCGTTAAATACATCTATAAATACCTCATTGTCATCTGACTTCATAATATTTATAGGCATAACCTCTTTTATAAATTCCATCGGAGCATAAAGTTTTCCGTCTATTATCTCTATACATCCTTTTATATTTGAAGTTTCATCAGTAGATACAGAATATACCTCATTAGAGCCAGGTTTAGCCTTATATTCCTCTCCATGATAATGTATTTTTATAGTTCCTGTAATACCTTTATCATAGCTTATCTGTTTTCCAAGTCCTTCAACTATTTCCTCTATAGGAGCATAAATAACCTTATTTCTTACTTTAAATGGGTTTTTCATTTCAAATTCTTCGTTATTTATATATATTGTCTGCTTGATTTTGGTATCCTCATAGCTGCCTAATCTTTTTTCATTATTGTATTTATTAAATCCAAATACAGCAATTAAAATAACTAAAACAACAGCTAAACCGACTTTTATCATTTTATTATATTTTTCATTTTTAATGATATGTCCTGTTTTCCTTATATAATACTTTCCTTTATGCCCTAATCCATTCAGCTTTGATTTTAATTCTCTGGTTTTTATATCTGGTTTATTATTTTGCGATTTTGGTTCCGTCTTTTCTTTATTCTCTGCTGGTTTCATATTGTTTATATCAGCCCTTCGTATGTTATTTTTAGATTTAACTTTTCCTGTTTCGCATTTTCTAATTATTTCCCTTTTTTTCTTTAACTCAGCTTTATCATTTATTCCCTCTGAATTTATATTCTGTCTATAATCCTTTATATTATCCTTTTTAGAAATATGTTTTATATCCCCATCCCTCTTTATACTTTTTACACGTCTTGCACTCTTAATAGGACTTTTTTCTTTAGTCTCTCTTGATGTATTTTTCCCATCCCTGAAGTTTACGTGAACATTATCATGTTTTTTATTATTTATACTGACATTATCATCTAATGAAGATTTTTTAGCTTTATTAGTTTTTTTATTCTTATTAGAAGCTTCTTTTTTCAAACCTTTATTATTATCAGATAAAGAGCAGTGTTTTATATTTCTTTTTTTCTTGATATCATTTGCTTTACTGATATTCTGATTTCTATCAGATTCTCTTTTTAAATACGATTTATGTTCATTCATATTTTTATTAGAGTCTTTTGTTAAACGTAATTTACGTTCATTTGTATTTTTATTTATATTAGATTTTGATACTCTTTCACTATTTCTTTTACTATCCCTATTTTTACCATTTGTTCTTTTATTTATCTGATCTATATAAATCTCCCCCTCAAAATATATTTTCTCAAATATTCATTATATAGCAGGTATATTTTATATAAATATCTATCTCTTCTTTTTCTTTTTTTTCTTTTTCTTCTTCTTATATCCTGTTCCCTTAAACATAGCTGTATTATCAACCTGTTTAGCTCTGGCTTCTTTCTTTTTAGTTCTCTTTATCTGGCTGAAAACACCCCCTACAACACAACCAACCAATATTCCTAAAACTACCATGGTCATATTATCATTAATTTTATTTCCTATTGTTTGTAAAATTCCTTTTTCTGCCGCAAATACATTTGCTGAAGATATCATTAAAAATGTATATACCCCTGCAAACCCCTTTAACATATTTTTTATCATGTTATACATTCCTTTCAACATTAATTATTAATAAAGTATAACATACAAAGCAAAACCGTCAAACAAAAAGAACATTAAATAAAAAATATACTATTTCAATATATCTTCATATTTAATGTTCTACTCTTTTTAAATTTATATATTTTAATTTAATTACAATTTTATTCTTTGAAATAAAAAATACTCTATCATTTGATAGAGTATTTAGACTGGCTGGGGATATAGGATTCGAACCTATGCATACATGAGTCAGAGTCATGTGCCTTACCGCTTGGCGAATCCCCAATATTATTTTGTTTTGTTTTTTTCTCTTGCCTTTCGACAAGATATATAATACACCCTTTTTTATATTATTGCAATACTTTTTTTAAATTTTTTTGTATTTTTTTATAAAATCTATATAAATGCAGCAATAGACTAATTATTAAAAGTAAAAAGAGCTTTTATATTTCTCGATTATCTCAATTTATAATATTTGTAAAAGAAAGAACGGATATGTAAAATACATATCCGCTCACCCACTATCTACAAAGAGATATTTAACTAATCAACCTGTTTGAGGAACAGGCTGAAAATAATATAAAATATTATTTCTAATTTAAGTATACACTATTTCTAAAAATTTTCAATATTCTATTATGAATTTTAATAGAACTCAAAAGTAGAATAAATTCTAATTTATTCTACTTATCAAATATACACACTATCTACCTAAAATAAAAAAATACCGTTTATACGAAACGTATAAACGGCAACATAAAACTTTTAATGAACCTAATTATTATCTTTTAAATAATGTGTACAAAGTATGTGGAATCGAACATATCCACATCTATTATTTTAAAGCCTCTTTGTATATTATTCAATGCTTATTTATATCTTTGTAACAACTTTATATTCAAAATACATTCTTATCGCGTTAATTTTTAATATTATCGCGTTTACTTTGTATTTTAAGTACAATTATTCTTTTTTTGATTCTTTAATCCGTTATATTATCCTACTTATTATATACTGTTTTGTACAAATAAATCAGACATATAATAAAAAATGTGCAGAAATAAAAATTTCTACACATTCTTTACATTTATATAACTAATTTTATTTTATCTTCTTATATTACTAAATTACTATTATTAAAACTACCTTTCAGTTATTTCCAATATTTAACTACTTTAATTTATCATAATATTTAAATATGTTATTCATATAGCTATAATTTTTAATACTTTTACAATTTTTAAATATTAATTTTGTATTTTTTCCATTTAACGTGTTAAATCAACTGAAATCTAAATTTATGATTTATTTGCGATCTTAAAACTATTATATTAGTTTGGAACTATTTCATAACCTTCACTATCTGAGCCTATCACCTTGTATCCATCCTTTATCTTTTTAGCATAGTTGTATTTTTCTTGACCATGATATTTAGATAGTGGATTTTTAGTATATTTTCCACCATTGAGAATTATACTTAATTTTTCACATTCTTCATCATTTCCACCAGCCTCACAATATACATGTATATTTCCATTTATGGTATTCTTAGATGTATTATTTACAGTAACTATAGGTGTTGTTTTATAATCATTGTTCCTCCAATGCATTACATCTATTGCAACTAAATCCTCACCGTCAGTTCGACTGTTGTATCTTTTATCATATTTTCCGTCTATATTTACATTAGTTAATGTAGTGTTTCCATTATTAACAGACATTATATACCATGCTTTCTCATCGCCCTCTATACTTAAATTTTCAAGGTTTGTTGTTCCATAAAGCTGGAATATCATCATTGTATCTTTACCTTTTATATTTCCATTTTTTATAGTAACTTTATTTTCTTTTTCAAAATGGAATCCCTGTGTCTCATATCCTTGTGAACCAACATTTGGAGCACCACATGTATATGTATGTCCATTTAAATCAATTATTAAATTGGCTTTATCATCGCTTACTAATTTTATTCCTCCACCTTCAGAGTCTTTTAATAATTCTACTGTTCCATTTTTATTATCTTTCACTGCTAATCCTAATGATTTATATCCATATCCTCCTGCCTTGGCTATATAATCAACACTCGCTTTTATGTTCATAGGCAACTCTTTCTTATTATTTCCTACAAGAGTTACACCTATTAAATAATCAATTGTATTCTTAGCCTTTCCAGTATATATATCATTAGTAAGACTTGCTCCATTATTTTGGAACTCTTTTTTACTTTCATCCCAAGTATACTCTTTTCCATCATATTTTATAGCTTTTATTGCTTTCCCACCATCAACATTATGGAGATTATTTAAGTAACTATTAATATCTGTCTTTAGTTTATTATCATTTTCTGATTCTGCTTCTTCTATACTGTATTTTTCATTAAATCCTACATTTAAAGAATCATCTACATTTATTGTTTTAGAATATCCAGCATCTGATTTTTTAGCCGCATCCTTTGCAGCCTTTATTATGTTTGCTTTGTCTTCATCTACACTAGGCTTTGGTGGCTCTGGATTTGGTGTTGGATTTGGTTTACTTTCTCCTGCACCAGGCTTATTTCCTGTTATTGTAGGATCCTGAGTTCCTGTTACAGGATTTGATATTTCACCGTTATTTTTTATTGTTGTACCAGAACTGTTATTTTCTATATTTCCTATTTTATCGTTATTTGTTATTGTTGTATCGTTTGAGTTATTAACCTCTAAAGAACCTATTGTCGCATTATTTATTAAATCTGCATTTGTATTGTCTAATGATACATTTCCAGCAAAATCATCTTTTATTTCAACAGTTACAGCTTTTTTAGTTGTTATTGTTAAATTATTTCCTATACCAGAACCTTTTTCTATAACTATTATGTCATTTGCATCTGCTTCTTTTAATGCTTTATTGTATTCTTCTTCTGAATTTACATTAAAGATTTCTACTTTTTCTATTTCTTTTAACTCATTAAATGCGTTTTCATTTCCCTTTCCGCCTATCTGAGTTATTACTTCTGTTCTCTTTGAGTTTATTACATTCTTCTGTGATTCACTTAGCTTCTTATCAGAAACAAGTAAAACCGGAGAAGCGTTTTTAGCAGCCAATGCACCTACTGAAAGAGCATCTATTAACTGGTCTGCTCCTTTTTTACCGTCTTTGGCAACGTACATATTTTCTATTTTTTTATTCTTATAGAATCTTTCTATTACCTTTGCGTTTGTATCATTTCTGTTTGAACCAGATACTCTTTCCATTCCTGGAAGAGATGCTAGCATTTTATCTGGTAGTACCGCTGTTCCACCTATTACATAGGAATTTGATATATCTTCAGCTTTTATAAATTTTTCTGATACTGAAAGACCTTTTTTAGGATTTGATAATAATACCGGCATATTTCTTTCAGCTGCAGCTGATGCTATTGATACAGCATCTGCTAATCCAGTTGTACCATTAACTACTGCTATTTCAGATACATCCTTTATTTTATCCAGTTCCTTAGCTATTGAAAGAGCTGTTTCCTCTCTATTTGTTCCACTTATTCTTTTTGTTTTTAAACCTATAGACTTAAGCTCTTTTTCTATTGATGATGGTAATACAGTATTTCCACCTATCATTATTATATTCTTTGCTTTTAATCTCTTTAATTCATCCTTTACATCCTTACTTAAACCTTTTTTATTAGTTAAAAGTATAGGCGCTTTTTTAGCATATGCCAATGGTGTCGCTGTAAGTGCATCGGGTATAGCTGAATCGTTTACAAGTACAACTGTATCCGTACTATTCCAACCCTCTTTACTTATTTTTACTGCCGTACCAATTCTGTTTTCTCCAACAATGGTTTTTACCCTTGTATCCGCATTAGCTACATTAAATTGCATACTCCCCATTACCATTGATACAGCCATTACCATAGATACATACTTTGGTATTTTCATATACATCACTCCTTATTTCTACAAAGTTAGAATTATATATATCTTATATTTGTATTATAACAAACAAAAAAAATATTTTCCAGTGTTTATTTTGAATTTTAATGTTTTTATAATTGTAATTTTTTACTTTTTATATTTTATGAAAATAAGTTATATTATTAAATTTATATGCTAACTAAAAAATGCTATCCTAATTTAAAATCAAAATAGCATTTTTTTAATATTAATTTTTAAGCAAATATAAATTATCTTATTTTATATTTATTTTTTTATCTTTCCAATAAACGAGCTTATCTTTCCTCCCTTTATATAATCCTTTTTAACTACTTTTATATTTCCACCACCACTTATAAAAGGTGCCTTCTCTGTAAATTTCAGATTAAATCTGTCATCATCATCAAATATATAATGAAGTGCGTACATCTGTCTTGCAACACCATGGCTTGATTTTATAGCATCTGCCATCATCATATACGCATTGAATTCATCTACTGATTTCTCTGGCAGTATATTATAAACTGTCTCTACCGCTAAATTTCCTTCTTTATCAAGTGATACATCATACTCTCCATAAGCTGCATCCATAAGTATATTTGAAAGATCATCCACACTTACAGGGAAATATCTTTTACCAGCATTTGCAAGTGCTGTTTCCTTTGATTCAAGATCTTTTATTATTCTATCCATAAATCCGCCTTTAAAGCAGTATCTCTCTCTTGAGAATACATCGCCCATTCTCAGTTTTATAACCTTTACATCTGACTCTTCTGCACATTTATCAACTACTCTTTCGGCTTCCTTATGTGCTTCATATTTGAGATTAAAATAATTTATATCTATTCTGCATACTTCCACTGAAGATAAATATACAAGTCTTTTCACTTTATATTTTTCGCATAGTCTGACTATTTCTCTGACTCCTTTCATATACTGTCCCCATTCTCCACATACTGACATTTTATCTAGTATTATACTTCCCGCTAAAATAACTGTATCTGGCTCAAAATTTTTAAATATACCCTCAACATTTGTATCGTAGTATCTGCTTGTATACATTCTTATATTATCTCTTTTTGGAAAGAATTTTTCTTCAAAATCATCCTGAGATATTATTCCTGTTTCTGAATTTGTATCAACTAGTTTCTTTATAAGAACTGATGCAAATACATCAGCTTCTCCAATGTATATAACCTTCATCGTATCATCTCCAGACCTATATAAATTTTATTAACATTCAGTCGTTCTCATAATCTCTTTAAAAGTTTACTTATATATATAATTATATAACTTGCATTAATTTATTTATATAGTTTAGGGTAATTTTCATTTAATATGTAACTGATATCATCTTATTATCCAACAGATTATTTTATAATACATTAATATTAGTTATATTTATTTATTTTTATATATTTATTCAGATTTTAATATATTAGTCAGAAAATATGATAAAAAGGTGTTTATATGGAATGCTACCGATACAAAGCCTACTCTCATTAAATAACTTAAACTAAAAAAATAGAACTTCTTATTATCGGTTTATTTAGATATTCTAATTAAAGGTCTCGAATTTTTCGGGACCTTTTTATATTTATAATTTAATGATAATTCTTTCTGTCTTTTCCTTGTTTTAATTACCTGTATATACTTAGCCGATAAAAAATTCTAAATGTTTATTAAAATAATTAATTTTTATAGATTATTTATTATTCCAATGATAATAAATATATATTCCGTTTATAATTAGATTTTTATAGAATAAATATATTTATATAAACCTCTAATCTGATTATAATTATTCAAATTTTTATTTTGTTTTATATAATATACTTATTACTTTAATTATTTTTGTATAATTATATATTTTTATCTATAAATTTGATATAATTAAAATATAAAATATTATAAAAATTCAAAATTTATTAAGCGAGGTGATTTATTATGAAAAAAATGTGTTCAATTTTAATCGCTTTGGCAATGGTTTTAATAATTCCAGCAGGAGCGTTTGCTGATTCTAATTATTCAGCAAAGTATTACAATTATCCTTCTATTGAGGATATGGCCTATGATGATTTCGAAATAGGTAAAAGTAACGGGGATAATCTGGATGCAATTATAGTTGTAAACAGTAATTCTCTTGACTCTGATGGTCTTAGTGCCAGTTCTCTTGTATCTGTTACAAATGGACAGATATGTGCTATAAGTAATAACGATTCAGGAGCAAAACTTTCTGAAATGGCTAAGTATAGCGGCTCAGGAGATATATATTTTATAGGTGGACCTCAGGTTATTCCAGAAAGCTTTAAAAATAAATTTAAAGCTCAGGGATATAATTGTATAACACTTGCAGGTAAAAACAGAATAGAAACAAGTTACAAGGTTGCCAATGAAGTAAGAAAAATTAAAGGTAACATAAAAGAAATAGCTATAACAAGTGCATATAAGGGTGTTCCCGATTCAGTAAGTATTGCGTATACAGCATTTGTTAGAGAAATGCCCGTTATACTTACAAATGGTAAATCAATACCTTTCTCTACTAATGGTGTAAAAACTTATGCCATAGGTGGAAATGCTGTTATATCTAATTCACTTGTAAATAAAACAGGTGCTATAAGACTTGGTGGTAAAAACAGATATGAAACTAATAAAAAGATAATCGAATACTTCAAACATAATAAATATAAATATACTTTGTGCTATGGTGATTCAAGTGGTGTTAATATGAAGATTGCATCTCTTTGTGGATGCCTTAACTATGGATATCCCGTAATACTTGTATCAGATAACTGCAACAAGGATATTTTAAGTGGTGCAACTATAGTTGAGTTCATGACAGTAAATAAATCTGTACCTGATCGTTTAAAGGTTGCCTGCTTTAATGCAAGATATGGACCAAAAGTAACTGCTGCTGCAGATCTTTTATACAAAGCATCAGGCCTTAACAGAGATAAATATGCATTTGGATATGTAGCGGATAGAAACTGTAATGCTGGTAAGAGACCTAATTACGAAATGTATGCAAGCAAGTATTATATATTCAAACTGATATCATTTAAAGATGGTACATCTAACTTTGATATATTAATAGATAAAAATACTAACGTAATATATGAATGGGGTCCAAAAGATACAAAACCTATTATTTCAACAACACAGCTTCGTTAGATATATAAAATAAATAAAAAAAGTCCCAGGATTTCCTGGGACTTGTTTTATTATTGGATAAGGATTATACAATAATATATAAAAAAATCAATAATATTGGTTGAAAAAACGGATATAAAGTTTCTTCAGATTTCAATACATTATTTATAAAATACTATAAAAAGGTTCTTATGTATAGAAAAGAGCATCTCGTCCTTCTACTTATAAAAGTAATTTTCCTTTTTAATATAGTTTATCTGTATGTTTTTCTTATTTAAATTATAAATATATCAATTTATATTTAAAACATAAATTATTATTATATTATTATAATCTGAAACACATTATTCAGATTATATATAAATTTTTATAAATTAACGGAGGATAATTAATTAAATGGGTTCAGTAAGAAAAAAAGGAAACAAGTGGTATTACTCTATTGAAATGCCACCTATAAACGGAAAAAGAAATAGAATTGAAAGAGCTGGCGGTGATTCCAGAGATGAGGCTATAAAAGCCCTGGAAAATGCAATTTCTAATTTTGAAAAGTATGGATATATAGAAAATAAAAATAATATTTTATTCTCTGATTATCTGGATTACTGGTTTAAACAATATGTTGAGATGAACTGTTCATACAATACTCAGAAGCTGTACTCTCTTCATCTGAGAAAACATCTTAAGCCTTTTCTTGGTTCATATACTTTAAATGAAATAACACCCCTTATACTTCAGGAATTTTTAAACCATAAAAAAATAGAAGGTCTTTCAAAAAATACTTTGGACAATCTAAGACGGGTACTTACAGGCTGTTTTAAATATGCTGTATTTCCAGCCGAACTTATAAAAGAAAATCCAGCTCAGTATATAAAGGTTCCTCATGTAAGGTCCCGTAAAAAAAATCAGATAATATCAATCATGGAATTTGAAGTACTTGTAGGAACTCTTAAAACGAAACCTGCAAGATATGCAATATTTCAAACAGGATGGCATACAGGAATGAGAAGTGGTGAAATATGTGCCCTTCAATGGTCTGATATAGATTTTAAAAATAATATAATACATGTAAGACATAATGCTCTAAAAAAAGATGGTAAAGTCATTCTGCGGTCACTTAAAACTGAAAGTGCCTACAGAGATATCGCCGTTGGTAAAATTCTCATGGATTATTTGAAAGAATGGAAAAGAATTCAAGAAACAGACAAAAGAAGAGTATCTCATAATTATTATCATAGCGGATTTGTATTTACAAAATTAGATGGTACTCCATTTTATAATCGGGATATTTCAAAAATATCTACAGAACTCAGAAAAAAAACGGGGATAGATTTTAATTTTCATATGCTTAGACATACCCATGCAACAATGCTTCTTGAAGCTGGTGCAAATATCAAAGATATACAAAACCGTCTTGGACACGCTAATATATCTATAACGATGGACATATATACTTCTACTACTCAAAACCTTAAAAACGATACTGTAAAAAAGTTTGAAGAGTTGATTTCCAATAGGTAAAATGTTGGAAATGTAGGATATTTTTAAGGAAAAACCAACATTTTTTTACTTTTATTTTACATTTATTTATCACTCTTAAATATTGATATTCTAATGTTTATTTATTTTGATGGTTAGTATTCTATTAATTAAGGTATAGTTAATTTACTTTTTAATTAATAATATCTTGGTTTGAAAAAGTAAA
>SAMEA104404106__coassemble_242_pt1 | contig 62581 bp, 52 predicted proteins | sample SAMEA104404106__metabat2_high_PE_007 | metagenome-assembled genome bin SAMEA104404106 (sample SAMEA104404106) | Balaenoptera acutorostrata | reverse complement strand
TTAATAAGGAATTCCATGAAAGATGAGGATTAAAATAAAATGAGGATAAGGCCGCTTATCCTTATATGAGCATAAGCGGCCGAACAATCAATCAGAAGCTTCTGTGTAGGCAAGAAGAACTGGATGATGATTGATACTATAGCAGGAGCAGAGGCAAGTGCTATTATTTATAGCATCGCTGAAACTGCAAAAGCTAATAATTTGAAACCATATGACTATTTCGAATATCTACTGACTGAGATTCCAGAGCACATGGATGATACAGATCTAAACTTCTGTGAATCACTTTTACCTTGGTCAGATAAACTTCCAGAAAAATGTCGTAAATAATTAATGCCACTCTTGCGAGTGGCATAATTCTTAAAGTGTGGCACCCACTATGGTGCGTTTACGTTAAATTTGAAATAAACAAAGAGACGGTGCCATTATTTATGTTGGGGAGATATTTTGGATATAGTCATTATATGAATCAGCTACATCCATATTCATCTGCCATCTATCTAAACAAAAAAGAAGGCAAGGCATATGGTAAATTTAATCCGATTTTCGAAAGACTGATTTCAAAAGTTGTTAAGAATATAATAGATGCTAATCGGGTAGATGGTATTTGTTCTGTTCCATCTAGGCCAGGGAAAGAAAATCGTTTTAAGGATATATTGAAATGTATTTCTGAAGAGCATGGTATTAACGATTTGTCAGATGAAATGACATGTGTTAAAGCTTATCAAACACAAAAAGGCTTGTCGCAAACGGAAAGAGAAGAAAATGTATCGGATGTATTTTCTTATAATGGAAGTTTAGTTGGAAAAAATATTATTTTAATTGATGACATTGTGAGTACAGGTGCAACTATACGAGAATGTGCAAAAGAATTGAAACGTAAAGGTGTGAATGAGATTTATATTATCGTATTAGCAGTAAATCAAATTCAAGGAAATTACTGGTCTTCAGAGCAACCACAGATTACTTGCCCGGCTTGCGATGATAAAATGCATTTATTAGTTAATAGCCATAATAGGAATTTCTTTTATTCTTGTTATAATTGTAGAAATAAAACCTTTAGTTTTGAAGAAGGATGGAAAGCGTTGTGCGATTATATTGATAATGAATTTAATGATCAAAATTAATGTGTAAATCGATAAATTAGACACAATAATAGGTAAAAAAAGTAAATTTTCTAAAAAAGTATGATTGAATACATAACTTGTATTAATTCATACTTTTTTATTATAAAATAAAAAAAGATGTAAATCTTATAAAATAATATAGATTATATTGGATAAATATACAAAATGTAGTGATAACATATAAAATATGTACAAAATGTATTAAATTTGAGGAACCCAAAAAAAATATGCATAATTATGAATAGTTCGTATTAATCAATAAATAACAAAAATAAGAAATATTTAAAGAATAATGAAAAGAGAAGGAAAGCCGTTATCGATTTTCCTTCTCTGGTAAAACTCTGGATATCCGATCCAAAGCTACTTTGAGACTATGAAAAAAGTCTGTAAATAGAATTCTTCTATGATAATGAAATAGATGTTTTATCCTTGATATTTCTTTCTCATAAATTTTTAAATTATCGCGGTTCATCTAACACAGAATCTTTCTCATTAATGATTGTATGTATTCCGTTAACAATATTTTCGATCTTTTGAATATAATCTTCTACAAACTCTTTCGAAATATTGTTTTGTATTGCTGTTGCATGATCCCTGTCATTCTGATGTGCAATCGCATTTCTTCTTTCAAAGAGTTCACGCACGATTTTGGCACCATCTTTATTTGAAGTATTAGTATTGGCTCTTGGAAAAGCCTTAGCCATTGCATCTACGAAACCTACACCTATCAAATTCAATTGATCTCGCATACTTTCCACTGAAAGAAACACATCTCGACTAAATCGATTGTTCAAATATTCAAAAAACCAATCATTTGAGGATGCTGTAGTTAGTGCAATCTCTACTTTAGCCATCGGAACCATAAACGAAGCATACTTTTCTGTTTTAGTCCAATTATTACAAAACATCTGATACATGCAGTATTTACTAATGTCATGAAGATAAAAATCCAATAAACCCTCTGCTAAAACAACTTGGGAACGCCAAACTGTTTCACATCCATCAGTATTTCCATTATCTGCCAAAGAATCTGCTACTGTAAATTGCTCTTTGATATGAGTCAAACTTTCATAAAAATGCTTATATATTTCTTCACTAGAGAAATGCACCGGAGTAGGAATTCTTCTAGTTTCTCTTACTGCTTCAACACGTGAACTAAGTGATAAATCTCTACCTGCCATTTGATCACCTCACTACATCTTTGAAACAATATCTGCAAAGTTAACATTTAACATTGGAATAGCTCCGTACTTACCAGTAATATATCCTTTTCCAAAATTATCATCTTTTCTAACATTTTTAATTTCAGCTAACGAATATAAATCTGTACTTCGATCTGTTCCCTCCATTTCAGTAAACCAAATCTGATCGCGTCTAAACAAATCTAAGTTTAACAATCCCGTTTCATGGGTTGTAAAAATAATCTGAGCAAACTTGTCTGTTTTTATTGTCATAAACAATTTTACCAATTCATAAACAATTGATTCGTGTAAGCTAGCTTCTAATTCATCACATAACAATACTTTTCCATTGATTAAGATATCTATCATAGGACAAAGCAATGCAAATAATTTTTGAACACCTGTTGATTCATCTTGCAACAAATCTGTTTCAAATTTTTCATAAACTACTTTTGCAGAAATAGCATCAACTTTTGTCTGTAAAAGCATATTTTTAAATTCATCTGTTAAAAATGGGGGCAATTCAATAGATTCCATCTTCTTTTGATCAATGCTTACCTTAATATCTTTGACACCCATTCCTAAGTCTCGCATCAACGAAAGAACCACTTTTTTCATTTTTTCATTTGAATTTATCTGATATAAGGAATAGTTCATCCAATTATCTTGGTTTTCCGCAACATAAACAACTAACTCATTGTTGAAGAAGCCGAAAGCATCTGCAACTTCTTCGACAGCAGTAAAGTTTGCTGCACAAGAAAGCAATAATCTGTTAGGTTTTAATACATCTTTGCAAGAATTAAACTTTCCTCTAAATTTACTTCCTACTGTAAATTTCTCATCTTTTCTATCAAATATCTTTGCCTGTCTGCCATTTGGGAAATAATACAAATATTCTTCACTGACCAAAAGATTCTTTAACGAGAAACCAAATACATATCTTATCCCTTTAACAACAAACTGAACCTGATATGTGCTTTCGCTACCTAGTTCACTTAATTTGTGAGGTATTTGGCGAATTCCTTGGCCAGGCTGATGAGTAATGCTGTTTACTACCAAATTTTTTACAAATGAAATAGCATCTATAAAATTACTCTTTCCTGAACCATTTGCTCCATAAATTACAGCGGATTTAAGAACTTTTACACCTGCTATTTCTTCTGTCATATCATCATTTGTATTGTCTGATCCAGCCAATGCAGAAAAAACAATTTTGTCTTTAATAGATTTGTGATTTGAGCACATAAATTCTAATAACATCTTTTATTCCTCCTTCCACTATACGTTTATAGATACACTACCATAATAACACTGTTTCTGCATTTTATCAAGCGTTTTTGCGGCGTTTTCCACAATTATCAATGTTAAATAGTTCTATTTTATATTATATCCATATTAATCATAAATTATTCCATATAATCTCTGTAGTTTTTATTCCCACGTACATACATAAAAAAGACAGAAGATTAATCAAATGTGCCGATCTCCCAATCGTTAGAGTTTTAGGTCTAACTTTGGTGGCGGTACATGATTAGTCTAGTATATATATATCCTGAGATTTTTGTTTCACTTTTTGATTTATTTTTGTTTATAATATTGTATAAGTATACAGCTTATAAGAAATTATTTATTCTATTATAGTTAATATATTATTTTGTAGCAAATTTGAGGAGCCCTAATTTTACACTAAAAAGGGCGTAAAGTATATCAGATTTAATACTTTTGCATAATTATATAAGAAATATGAATAATAGTCTGCTACTCAGACCTTACCTATCGTTATGACTGGAGATTAACAAAGAAATTATAAAAAAGCAGCCAGGAGTAGATAAGGAGATGAAGGCAGTAGAGTTGGCATAAGTACAATTTACGGAGGTAATGATATTCATATAGAGTTTAATGAGAAAATATGAAACACTAATATATCTTGAATTGTAACGACAAATACGTTACAATATAGAAAAGAGGAGGTGGAGCCATGGAAAAAACAGCAACATTGAATTTAAGAGTAAATCCTATAGTTAAAGAACGAGCAGAAAAAGTCTTGTCGCAATTGGGGGTTCCTATGTCAACGGCGATTGATATGTATTTAAACCAAATATCTCTTACAGGTGGAATTCCATTTTCTGTATCTTTACCTAAAGCACCAGTATCAATCCATGCAGATGCAATGACAATAGATGAGTTACGTTATAAATTGGAAAAAGGTTATAATGATATAGCCGAGGGTAGAGTACAAAACGCAGAGGAAGCATTTGCAAAATTCAGGGAGAATCATGGACATGAAACATTATAATGTAGAAATTACGAATGAGGCATTGGCTGATATGGAGCAGTTATATGGTTATATTGCCACGGTTCTTCAGTCACCTGAGAATGCAATGAATCAATACAACAGGATTGCAGATGCAATATTGACATTGGATACACTGGCAGAGAGAGTTCATATTATGGAATCAGAGCCGGGAAAGAGCAAGGAGATGAGAAGATTGTTGGTAGACAATTATTCGATTTTTTTTGTAATCATGGGAGAAAAGGTTATCGTAACAGATGTGCTTTATAGTGCATCAGATATAGAAAGCCGATTAAAAGATTAGATAAAAAAAGCAATAAGTACAGTTGAATTTTAACAGTGCTTATTGCTTTTTTGTTACAAATTTTTGTGTAAGCTGTATTTATTTTAGTTCTGAGTAAGAAGTTTTGCGATATGGTAGAAGGTCAGATTGATTGGTTTAATTAGGATTAGTTGTAGGGATTCCTTTTGGATTCCCTTACATGATTTGGATAATTCCGCTTAGAGGCAGTTTAACATCACAATTAGGTATACTTGCAGTAGATGCTCTTTGTGCAGCATTTATTGGATGCTTTGTTGCAGCAGGTATGGTTGTAAGAGCTGTGTTCTTGATTCCAGTAACTGCAGTTAGAATGATAAGAAGATTATTAAAAATTAATTGATATTTTTGATGATAATTAGTATGATAATAGTACCAAGAGAAGTTTCTTCCTGCTAACAGGACACGAAGCATAAGGTGTTTGCTTCCGTTGCACTGGCAACGTAAAAACTTTGCATTTACTCTTAAGCATAGAGGATAATCAAGCCAAGCAAGTGAAAAGCTTGTGATTTGGTGGCAAAGCACCATAACGAAACCAGTTTTTTATGATATATTGAGAAACCTTAAAAAGGGTTTCTCTTTTACGTTGAGGAGAATTATGAAGTATGAAATAAAAAATATAGGAAGATTGTCTCATGCAGATTTATTGAATACTTTGTACAAAAGTGCGACATTGTATATTTACCAACACCATTATTCATGGTGTAAAGCCTTTCTCAGCATAATCTGTTGTTTTGCTGCAAGTATCATATCCATCAAATGATCAACATCAGATTGCTCCTCATCTGTCATATGTGAATCGCTGAACGAGGTAAAGACTGTCGGTTTGTTTTCGTCCACAAACACCTTTTCCATATCAAAAGAAAGCACTGAAGCTAATTTTTCTAACTGTGGAATAGTAGGAATATAGTCCATGCGTTCAATCCTATCAATCATATTACGATTAATTCCAGATTGCTCATAAAGCTGTTCTTGAGTAATGTTTTTCTTAGTACGTTGACTTTTAATTATATCTGCCAATACGATTAAAGATAAAATTTTCATTGTTGATATCTCCTTACTATAAATCAGTATGTTTGCTTTATTTCATTTTAAATAAATAATTGAATCACTTTTTACAGAGTTAATTATTTCAGGTGCATGAGTGCTGACAATAAATTGAACCTTAGGAAATATACTCATTAAGACATTTAGAATTCTTTTTTGCCATATAGGATGAAGATGAAGCTCTATTTCGTCAATTAATACGATACCATTTGTTTCTACTAATACATTATTTAAAAGCTGTGGATTTAGCACAGCCATTCTGTATGCAATATCAGCAATTAAGCTTATAGTGCATCTGTATCCATCACTTAACTGAGAAAGTGGAATGCGAATGTGCTTTTTATCATGATCAGAATAAAGTATATCAATTTCATCTGTATCTAAGTTGAATTTGAGTTTAACATTAGCGTCTCCAGTAATAAGAGAAAAAGTCTGCTGTAAAGCGATTTGAACAGCTTCAAATTCAGGTATTGTTTCTCCTTTTTGATATTGCTGGATAGTCATTTTTTTAAACCACTTTTTTATCATTTTATCATTAGAAGCACCGTCTAAACTATCTATATATCCGTTACTACGATTGTTTTTGCCGAAGTTATCCTTCTTTTTTTCGTTATGTTGAACCCATGAACGACCTGTTCCGTAAAATGAAATTATAGGTAGCTTTAATGTAGTATCTCCATTTCGCATCCGTGTTTGATATTGTGCTGCAATTGATGTTAAGTCTTTTGCTGCGGCTAGACTTCCACGTCCTTTTAATGAATTGAGGCAGCGTGTCCAGGAAATGTTCTTGTTTTCAATTTCACCAGAAGCTGTAATTTCTACTGGAAATTGAGGTTGAACATCTACGGTATTTCCTAGATCATAATATTTATAATGTGCATCGCCTTTTTTTATGCTGTAATTTGTTAATCTGTCCATGGCATATGTTAAAGTGCCTGCGGCTATAGTGGCTGCTTCTAGTATGGTAGATTTACCAACACCATTATTTCCGACGATGACAGTGAGACGATTTTTAAATTCTATGTGTAAATCGGAAAAGCATCTGAAATTATGAAGAGTAATTGAATTAATAAACATTTTAACCTCATTCTATGTGTAAATAGTTTTAGTATATCCATAATTGTTATTCTCTTGTACAATAAATTGAGAAATATAATTAAAGTATATCATAAATATTGCTGATATACATTGCAATATTTATGATTAGCGGTACAACAAACTGTTTGTGATAATCAAAATTGCGAAAATTTTTGATTTTACGTAAGAATAACAGGATTTAGCAATTTTTTTATTAAAAATTTATTTTCAGAAAACAAGAGCAATAGTTTATATATACGCCTTTATTTTCAATATTTTCGTTATTGATTTATTTAAGTGTACTATTCACACTAATGCATAATTATTTAGGACTCCTTAAATTTATGCAAAAAGAGGGGGTAAGTATATCAGATTTAATACTTTTGTATAATTATGTAATATATATGAATAGTAATCTCATGTAGACTATAATTAATATAAAGTGAAACTAAAGTTTTGTATTTATAATTCATACAAATAACTTGTTGAAATGTAATATTGTATAAATTATAATAATATTAACGAACGAAAATCTTTTGAGGTTTTCAGCAGAAGCGGTGCCAGCATCAATTCTGTACTTGGCAAAAAGAACACTTAGGTGTTCTTTTTTTATCGAAAAATTCAAGAAATACTATATAAATCATGGTGGTTTATACATATTATTACGTTTTTTGGTGTTGTATATGGACAAAATGTCGGTATTGGAGTAAAATAAGATAAAGTAGAAACAGAAACAATATGTAGGGAGAAGCGATATGGTGAGTGATTATAAGGTAAGGATTATGCGTTCTGAAATACATAATATAAAGAACGTATCACATGGTGAAATTACATATATGAACTATGGCAGTATAAATAGAGATGCCGTATGTGGTGTTAATGATATTGTGGGAATCTATGGACAAAATGGTTCTGGAAAGACTGCTTTGGTAGAATCATTAGATATTTTAAGACATATTTTAACAGGAACTCCGGTGAATTATGATATATATGAGGGAATTATCTCTAGAGATGGTTCAAGCTATATAACTACAGATTTTTTTGTTTGGCTTAATGATGATAAATATAAAGTATCATATCAGGCTTATTTGAAAGTCGACGACAATGAAAAGGCTATCCATATAGCTTGTGAAAAATTAAAATATTGGATAAAAGGAAGCTCATGGAAAGCGTTGAGGGATATATCATTTACTAATCCTTTTTATGGTAGTACTAATGTATTGGAAACACAGAATATAAGCGTAGATTCAAAACATCTATCAAAACTTAAGAAAATATCATTTTTATCCAACATGCAAAACTTAGCTTTAATATGTGCACAAAGAAATACTTCTGTATTTTTTAACGAGATTGTAAGAGCAAATATTGAAAAAATGGATGATGATATTGAGGTCAGAAGTTTTAAAAATATTATTCTAGGTCTTTTAAAGTTTGCTTATGTTGACTTTAATGTCATTAAAGTTAATCAACTTGGTACAATTAATAGTAATCAGGTTATACCTATTAATGTTCATAAAAAAACAGAAAATGCAGTTATTCAGGCTGTAATTCCACTTGCTATGGCTGGTGTAAATGAAATTCCACAAAAGGATTATGAACAGGTTAAATCGGTTATTAATGCTATTAATATAGCAATAAAATCTGTAGTACCTAATCTGCAAATATATTTAGAAGAAAAGTTAGAATTAGAACGTCCTGATGGAACAAAGGCTGTTCAGGTTGCATTATATTCACAAAGAGGAGATAAAAAGTTTTTATTAAGATATGAATCAGAAGGAATAAAAAGGATCATATCAATTTTAAATTACTTAATATCAGTATATAACAACGAGGGTGTTTGCTTAGTTGTTGACGAGTTGGATGCTGGTATATTTGAATATCTTCTTGGTGAATTACTTGGAGTTATGCATAGTGATATGAAAGGTCAACTTATATTCACATCTCATAACTTAAGAGTATTAGAAAAGCTTGATTCAAAAAATATAATATGCTCTACCACAAATCCAGAAAATAGATATATCCGTTTGAAAGGTATTGAAAAAAATCACAATAAAAGAGATTTTTATATTCGAGCAATTACTGTTGGTGGACAAAACGAAGAGTTGTACGATGAAGATGATCTGGATGCAATGGGATATGCATTTAGAAAAGCTGGTAAGACAACTACAGATGAAAGTAAAATTACATTTTCCCCTGATTTTGAGGCTATGTTGCGAAAAGCAGAGAATAGGGGGTAAATATGTCTAAAGAGAAAAAAACAATTATATTTATTGTTGAAGGTAAGTCGGATAAATTTGCTCTGGAGAATATTTTTAAAAAGATATACCGAAATAATAAGGATATACAATTTGGGTTTACAAATGGAGATATAACTTCAGATTCAACAGTTACTCTTGATAATGTTGAAGATAGAATTTATAAAACGGTCCAGAATGTTATGAAGGATAAAAAGTTGAGAAATTCAGATGTTATACAGATTGTTCAAATATTCGATATGGATGGTGCATATATCCCGGATGAGGCTGTTATACATGGTGAAACATATGCGCTTGAATATTCTACAACGAATATAAGCTGCAAGTCTCCATCTAGAGCAATAGAACGCAACGAAGGAAAAAGAGAATTGATGAATTATTTATTGACTAAGACAATGATAAAATCTTTTCCGTATGAAATGTATTTTATGTCTTGTAATTTAGATCATGCTTTATATAATGAAATCAATTTAGACAAGGACTTGAAAATAGAGAGAGCAGACCAATTTTATGATAAGTTTGCAGGAAAAGAATATCTGTTTCCAGTGTTCTTAGAAACTGATGTTGCAAATGGTGTTCCAGGTGAAATGAAAGCTTCTTGGAAGTATATAAGAGAAGAATTACATTCTTTGGAACGACATACAAATTTACATGTGTTTTTTAAATTACATCCAAACCCAGACGGTCTGTTGTAATATAAATAAAAAGCAATGTGTTGGAGTAGTGGCTTTAAACATATTCGAGTGGAGAAAACTACTAAAAATTATCGGGGAATGGATTTTATATTCATTCCCTTTTTTAAATAAATTGCTATTAAAAAATAGTTTTAATTAAACATATTGTTTTAATTATTTGAACTATATTGATGATGCAGAATATTCAATATTTTGCATAAATAATTAGGGAACCTTAAAATTAATACTATCGTATGAAAGAAAATCACCGTACTTTTAACCAAATTTGATACTAAGATAAAACACATTAAATTTAATACTTTTTAAGGAGACATTATGAGCAGAATTTATGGGTATGCAAGAATCAGTCGAGCTCAACAGTCGATTGATCGTCAAATAAGAAATATAAAAAATATGTACCCTCAGGCAATTATTTTGCAAGAGGCATATACCGGAACTAAAATTGATCGTCCAGAATGGAATAAACTTTTTAATAGAGTTCAAGCAGGAGATACTATCGTATTTGATTCTGTGAGTAGAATGAGCAGAAATGCGGAGGATGGATTTGAATTATATGAGAAGTTATATAATATGGATGTAACTTTAGTATTTTTAAAAGAGCCTCATATTAATACTGAAACATATAGAAAAGCGATGGATAGTCAGATTGCTATGACAGGCGATAAAGTTGATCTTATTCTTAAGGGTGTTAATCAGTATTTAATGGAACTGGCAAAAGAGCAGATTCGCATTGCATTTGATCAAGCTGAAAAAGAAGTAAAAGATCTTCATGAAAGAACACGAGAAGGAATTGAAACGGCCAGGCTGAATGGAAAGCAGATTGGACAGAAACCAGGTGCAAAGCTTCATATTAAAAAGAAGGCACCTGCAATGGAGATGATACGAAAATATAGTAAAGATTTTGATGGCATGTTATCAGATAAGGAATGTATGAAGATAGTTGGAGTCAGCAGGAATACATACTATAAGTATAAGAAGGAACTCGAATCTAATTGTACTGTTGGGTTTTCATAACAAAAAAGAACCCGACGCATCAGGTTCTTCTTAGGTGTAGTCCGAAGACATCCACCGCAATTCTATATATAATATACCAATATTTTGTAAAATAAGCAACTGAAAGTGTAATATGACAACTGATTCGACAACTGAAAGTGTGATATGACAACTAAAAGTGTATATGACAACTGATATGTCAACTAAGAGTGTGATGTGACAACTAAAAGTCAATATATCAACTGATACATCAACTAAAATGGCAATATATCAACTGATACATCAACTAAAATGGCAATATATCAACTGATACATCAACTAAAATGACGATATATCAACTAAAATATAATCTACCAATTAAAAGATTAATACGAATAAACGCATATAAACGCACGCGTGTGTTTTTAGATAGGATAAAAACATGAGAATTCAATAGTTTTTCAAAAAAACGTATAAAAAATACGAAAACCCATAAAATATTGATAAAAAATAGGCTTTGTGATATTATGATAGTGTGTCTAAATGTCATTCAAGTTGAGGAGTAAGTGAAATGAAAAAAACGATTGTGAGACTGGCATCTCTTAAATTAGTAAATATAAAGAATGTTAAAAATGGAATTATTTATATGCCAAATACGACAAATAAGGTTTTAGTAGGTGATAAAGCGGAAATATTAGGTATATATGGACAAAATGGTTCGGGAAAAACAGCAATCGTGGATGCATTATATTTTCTTCAAAATATAATGGCAGGGTCAAATCTGGATATTTTTATAGGCGACTATATATCTTCGGATTCTGATGAGGCTGAAATTAATGCGGAATTTAATATTTTTGACGGAAATATAATTTACGAGGTTGGATACAAGGTATCATTAAAAAGAAATGACAATGAAGTAATAATAGACAGAGAAACATTAAATGTTGCAAAGAATGAAAATGAGCATAGAAGCAATAAAACGGTATTTATGGATTTTAGGCGTGATTCAAAAGAAACAGTTTTAAAACCGCTTAAGAGAATCAGTGAAATTAGTGAAAAAAATAAAGAGGCAAAAACTGATTTAATTGTTGCAAGAAAAATGGCTGAAAAAAATAATTGTTCATATATATTTGGCAGCAGTAGCATGGAAATTTTTTGTAAGGAATACGAAAATAATTTTGCTCAATATTCATTTATCATTTCATCATTATATCAATTTGCAATAAAAGATTTATTTGTTATAAGGAACACTCATTCAGGTGTGATATCAGCCAATATTGTGTTGCCAGTTGCATTTAGAATAGATATTGATAATGTAGGTGCAAAAGGAGATTTTGCAATACTGTTAACAGAGCCAGTTGTTCTTTCTGATGAAGGAAAAAAGATTTTGGAAATAATCGTAAATCAGATTAATACTGTTTTATACACAATCATTCCAGGTCTAAAATTGTCTATAAAAGATTATGGTAAACAAGTTATGGATAATGGTGAAGATGGATGGAAATTGGAGTTAATGTCACAAAGAGAAGGTATGAAGGAAATTCCGATAAGGATGGAATCAGAAGGAATTATTAAAATTATTTCTATATTAAATGCACTTATACAAGCATTCGGAAATCCTTCAATATGTTTAGTTGTTGATGAACTAGATGCAGGTATTTTCGAATATATGTTAGGTGAATTATTAGATATTTTCAAAAATAGCGCTAAGGGACAATTACTGTTTACATCACACAATTTACGTGCACTAGAAATGCTAGATAAAGAAAGTATTATGTTTTCCACTACAAATCCTAATAACAGATATATTCATATGAAGAGTATTCGTGAAAGCAATAATCTTAGAAATACTTATATTCGAAGTATTACATTAGGAGGACAATCAGAAGAAATATACGAGGCCACAGATAGCCTTAAAATAGCCAGAGCATTTAGAAAAGCAGGGCGAGGTGTTCAGAATGATTGAAAAGAAAGTAATTGCTGTAATTGTAGAGGGACCAAGCGATGAAGCAGCATTAGGATCTATTTTAAAAGAATACTTTTGCAATAAGGAAATACAGTTTGTTGTAGTTCACGGAGACATTACAACTAAAGATTATGTGTCAGTGGATAACATTCTTACTAAAATAAAAGAATTAGTAGATTCTATAAAACAAAAATATGGATATAATGCTGATGATTTTCTGAAAATAATTCATATAGTTGATACGGATGGAACGTTTTGTAATGACGCCATTGTAAAAGAGGACGTTACAGGTGTTCAATACTACACTGATCATATGGAAACGAAATATCCAGAGTACTTGATAAGAAAACATACAAAAAAAGCTGAAATTTTATTCAAGTTATATACCACAGGGAAAATTAATGGAGTTGCATATAGGGTGTATTTTAATTCTTGCAACCTTGAACATGTTCTTTTTAATGAACTAGAAGATTTTACTGATGATGATAAGGAAGAAATGGCAGATGAATTTGCAGAAAAATTTGAAGGTAAAGTAGACGAATTTGTGGAGTTTATTTCAAATCCGGATATTGCTGTTCATGGAACATATAAGGAAACATGGCGTTATATTGAGAAGGATAAACATTCATTAGAACGAAATTCAAATATGCATCTTATTTTTAAGTGAAACTATATTGCAGGGGAAGAGTAAAATCTTCCTCTTTTTTATTTTGCAGGTCTTAATTATTATTATTATTAGGCTGAGCGACAGTGAAGATAAGAAATCAATTACATATAAAAATGGTTTATATAGAGAAAAAATCTCTAAATAAGCAAATATAATTGACTGGATGGAAAATAATTAGTATTCTAGAAATAATGGAGGTGTTAGTTATGTTAATTAAAGTTAAAATAGAAAATTTTAAATCATTTGATGAAATGACTGAATTGACAATGATCTCATCAAATAAAATTCAGCAAAAATGTGAACATAAAATTAAAATTAAAAGTACTTCAATATTGAAGTATGGTGTAGTATATGGTGCGAATGCCTCTGGAAAAACTAATTTGATTGAATTTTTCGGATTTTTGAAAGCAAGTGTTGCGGGTGGTCTTCCATTGGAAAGCGCTAATTTGTTTTGTAAAAATCGTGAGATGAATAAAGAAAAAGAAAGCACTTTTGAAGTTCAAATTACAATAGGTGATAAATTTTATGCATACGGATTTTCAGCTGTTTTAAACCAAAGAAGAATCACTGCTGAGTGGCTGTATGAACTTTTTCAAAATGGATCTGCAAAGTGTTTATTTGAGAGAGGTGAAAACGGTAAAACAAAACTAGGAGATACATTAACATTAAATGCATCTGAAAGAAACAGGTTCTCTGTATATGCAGAAGATTTTGCCGTAAGTGGTAGTGGTGCGAAACTTTTTCTTACAGAAATGAATAGAGGCAAAAAATATGATGAAGATTCAAAAATGATGTTTTTTAAAGATGTGTATGATTGGATTGTAAATCATATTATTATAATTACGCCTAACAGTCCGTTAATTGACCTGGAATATTACTACGAAGATAAGTCTTTATCTGTAATTAATCAATTGATTCAAACTTTTGACACAGGAATTAATGAAGTGAAGATAGAGGAAATTACATTAGAAGAATTATCAAGTGCCATGCCTAAACCGATATTCGAATCGGTTATGCAGCATATTAAAGATAAGTTATCAGAAAAAGCGGCTAGTGATTTACATATGACAATGAGATCTCATGAAAACTTCTTTAATATAGAAGTGAATGGTCATGATGAGCCTAAAGTTACAACTATAAAATTGCATCATGATAAATCATTTTATGATTTCGGTTTTGATGAAGAATCTGATGGTACACGTAGAATTTTTGAACTCATGGATATGTTGCTAAATAATAAGGATGATATGATATATGTCGTAGATGAACTGGAAAGAAGCTTGCATCCGAAATTAACGGAACACTTCTTAAATCTTTTTATGCAAATACACGCATCAAGAAAAATGCAGCTCTTATTTACAACTCATGAATCTTCTATAATGGAACAAAGTTTATTCAGAAGAGATGAAATATGGTTTATCGAAAGAAATGCAGAAAATTGTAGTAACATTTATTCATTAGATATTTTCAAAGAAAGATATGATAAGATACTGAGTAAGGCATATCTAGAAGGTAGATATGGAGCGATTCCGGTGTTTTCTTCTTTCGAGTTTCGAAAGGAGGAATAAATATGGCTCCGATTAGAAGTTATACAAATTGGAATAGCAGGGCATCTGATGAAATAGAACAGCAAGAACCATTTAGGAAATATTTTTTATATGTGAAGGGTTAGATACGGAGACCTGGTATTTTAAAAAATTAATTGATATTCGAAAAAAATTAAATATACATCCTTTGATAGATATCTGTTTACTTGAGAAAACAGGTAAAGACAAGGATATAAGCTATAGAAGATAGTATGATGAGAATCAAGAATAAGGATATTGCAGCGGAGTTAATGGAACTGACTTTTACTAAAGATAGTGTTGTAATAAATTGAATGTTTGACTGAAAAATTTTACTCAATATAATATTGTAATATGTTTTCAAAAGACAAAATATGCTAATATAAAGACATCAATCAAAAGGATAGGTGGTTTGTAATGAATAAAACTGTATATGAGATTATGCACGGAAATAGAAAAGTAGCAAAAATCGATGAGACAGGGTTCTCCAAAATTTATTACAAAAGTTTTATGCCTTATAATCTTTATCTTGAAGAAGAGGAAGATATAGATACATTGGTTAATAATGTTACAAACTTTAATTATTGGTGTGCTACAAGAGTACTTACTTTAGATCGGACTTATGCAAAAGAAATTCTTAATAGTATAGGGATGACACAGGCAGTAACAGATAGAGAAAGAGCAAAAATTGCATTAAGTTATCGCTGTGCATCTTTAACAGATCCTTTTTGGGTGCGAAAAAAAGGTGAAAAAATATCTTTTGAAAAAGTGAATCTGTATGAAAATCATTTAGATAACACATTTATAGATATAGCATTAAGAGGAAAACAATATACTGTAGATAATGCAAAGCTTGCAAAAGATTTGTCGACGAATGGATGTTTTCCAAAGGCATGGAAACGTGTGGCAAATGGATTTGTTTTATTAAAAGATGGAGGAATCGAAACTGTAGAAAGAGAACTGCTTGCTAGTAAAATCTGTCAGTGTTTTGATGTTTCCCAGGTGATTTATGAGGAAGATACATTTGATCACGAGAAAGTAACCAGAAGTGAAAATATTACGTCAAAGGAGTATTCCATAGCTTCCATGGAACTAATGGAAATATATGCTCAGAATCATGACCGTGACCTAAAAAAATATATTTTATCACTGGATCGTCATAATTATTATATGATGAATATTATAGATTATCTTGTGGGAAATACAGACAGGCATTGGGGAAACTGGGGTGTATTAGTAAAAAATTCAAATAACAAACCGGTATCACTTCATAAATTAATGGATTTTAATCAATCATTTTACGCATATGATACTTTGGAAGGAGCGAACTGCCAGACTACATTTGGTGTAAAGAAAACTCAGCAGGAAGCTGCAGAAGAAGCAGTTAAGAAAATTGGACTTAATCAGATTAGTGACATTAAAAAAGAATGGTTTTCTAGTTTACCACAGTTTTATGAAATGTTTTTAAAGCGGTATGAGTTTTTAGAAAAAGTGAATTGTCAGAAAAAATAATCCCCATAACAATTTCAGTATGTTATTGTAAACATATATCCAGTGTTTTCTTTATACACAATGAACATTGTAAGCCATAAGGAGTAAGCTTATAATGAACTTATAATAGTAGGAGGTTTGTGTTTATGAAAACTTATATTAGTGTGGATTTAGGTGGTACAAATATTCGTGCTGCCAAAGTTGATGAAAACGGACAGATTTTACAGATGGTAAAAGATAGTAGTGAGCCTGAAAAAGGATGCGAACATGTTATGAACAAAATTATCGAGCTTATTGAAAAGCTTGATGGTTTTGAAGAATGTGAAGGAATTGGAATGGGTATTCCAGGACCAATCGATACTATTAATGGAAAGATTATTGTTTCAACAAACTTACCAAAATTAATAGGATATCCAATAGCAGATCATATTCAGAAACACTTTAACAAACCAGTATTTATGGATAATGATGTAAAAGTTGCAGCTCTTGGAGAAGCCTGCTTAGGTGGAGGTAAAGGATATCCTATAGTTTATTATGTAACTATCTCAACAGGAATTGGTGGAGCTTTAGTTATTGATAAGAAAGTAGTTAGTGGACAAAATGGACACGCAGGAGAAATCGGAAATATCTGCATTGACAGAAACAGAGAGAAATACAATATCTTAAATGTTGGAGCAGCGGAGAATGAAGCCAGCGGTACAGCTATTACACGTAAAGGTAGAGCAGTATTTGGCGATAAGATCGAACATGCTGGAAATGTATTTGATTTAGCAAAAGAAGGAGATGCTGATGCATTAAAGATTGTTGATGATATGGCATATGACTTAGCCATGATGTTCTCAAGCATAGCACATGTAGTTGACCCACATGTATTTGTTGTAGGCGGCGGTGTTATGAAAGCAAAAGACGTATTCTTCGACAAGATGGAGAAATATTACAGAAGCATGATTCATGTAGGAATGCAGCCAGTGGTATTTAAAGAGGCAGAGTTAGAAGAACCAGGTATTGTTGGAGCAGCAATGCTTCCAATGACAAAAATCAAATAGTTAGTACGTATATCTTAAGGGTGAAGGCTAAAAGTCTTCATCCTTTATTGCTTTATAGTGGTTAATTGTGCACAAAAACATGTATAATTAATTTAGAATTGTTGTCAAAATTATGTTTAAAGCAACATATATAATATTAATAGCAATATACATATAGAACAAGTGCATAAAGTGGAGTATACTAAAGTCAAGTTAGTTAGTATTAATCACAAAAAAGGAGGATTTGATGATTATGAAAATGAAAAAATTAGTAGCTGGTTTATTATCAGTTGCAATGGTTTCCACATTATTAGTAGGATGTGGCGGAAGTAAAGAAGCAGAGGTACCTGAAGAAGATGTACTTAAACTTGCTGCATTCGAGGGAGGAAATGGAGCACAGATTTGGAAAGACATCGCAGCAGCATTCGAAGAAGAAACAGGAGTTAAAGTTGACTTAAAACTTTCTTCAAAAATCGATGAAGATCTTCAGAAAGCATTCAAAAACAAAGATATTCCTGACGTAGTTTACTACAACTTAGGTGGAAGCGGATTCACAGAGACAATGTTAAAAGAGCATGCAATTGCTGATATCTCTGATGTATTCACAGACGAATTAACATCTAAATTAGTTGGTGGTATTACAGAAAACGCAGCAGCTCAGCCATACGGTGATGGCAAAGTTTACCTTGCACCACTTAACTACACACCAACAGGATTCTGGTACAACAAAGACCTTTTCGAAGGTGAGAACAAAAAATATGACCTTCCAACAACATGGGATGAGTTCTTTGCATTAGGTGATCAGGCAAAAGCTGATGGTATTGCATTATTTACATACCCACAGTCAGGATACCTTGATACAACAATCTACCAGATGCTTACACAGGCAGGTGGAAATGAATTCTACAACAAAGCTATCAACTACGATCCAGAAACATGGACATCAGAAGCTGGACAGAAAGTTATTGATACAATTGCTAAATTAGTTTCACCAGAGTATATGTGGGCAGACACAGTTGCTAACGCTAACTCAGATGACGGATTCAAACACAACCAGCAGGCAGTTATCGACAATCAGGCATTATTTATGCCAAATGGTAACTGGGTAATCGGTGAGATGGCAGCTTCAACTCCAGAAGGATTTAACTGGGGAATGATGGCTCAGCCAAAATTCGAAGAAGACGAGAACAACTACGTATACACATACACAGAGCAGTTCTGGGTACCAGAAGAAGCTCCACACATGGACATCGCTAAAGAGTTCGTAGCATTTATGTACTCAGATACAGTTGTAGATATCTTAATCAACAACACAGCTACAAACAAAGAGACAGGTGAAGTTACACCAGCTCCAATCGTATCTCCAGTAATCGGTGCATCTGAAAAATTACCAGAAGGACCAATTAAAGATACATATACATTAACATCTTCAGAAGGTGTTGAAACAGTAGCAGGTGTTTGGGCTACAACAAAAGCTATCAACGGATTTGATATGAAAGCTACAGTTTATGGTTCAGCAGATGCTCTTAATACAGGTGAATTAGACGCAGCTGGATACAAAGATCTCTTAGTAGATGCTTGGGCTAAATTATTAGAAAACCTCGAGTAAAGAGATACTTGTAAATATTATGTTTTAACTAAACGGTAAGTCTATAGGGCTTACCGTTTTTAAAAAGGAGAGAATAGAATGAACAGACAACGTTCTGAAAAGCGCTTTATATTTGCGTGTCTTGCTCCTGCAGTAATTCTTTTAACAATATTTATGTTTATACCAACATTTAACGTATTTAGAATGTCTTTATACCAGATGGGTGGTATAACAAACAGACAGGAATTTGTAGGATTTAGTAACTTCGTAGATTTATTTCAAGACAGAAACTTCTTACAGGCAATGCAGAATACTATAGTAGTTATTGTAATGGTTATGTTATTTACAATTACACTTGCTGTTTTATTTGCTGCATTATTACAACGTGGTGATTTCAAGGGTAAGAACTTCTTTAGAATTATTTTCTATATCCCTAATATTTTAAGTATCGTTGTTATTGCTGGTATTTTTGGGGCTATATACAATCCAAGTAGTGGTCTTTTAAACTCATTCTTAAGAGCGATACATTTAGAAGGACTTGCTCATCAGTGGATGGCAGAACCTAAAATAGTACTTTATGCAGTTATATTTGCATTAGTATGGCAGGCTATTGGTTACTACATGGTTATGTATATGTCAAGTATGTCAGCAGTTCCACCTGATTATTATGAAGCAGCATCATTAGATGGCGCAACAGAGTGGCAGATGTTCTGGCAGATTACATTCCCACTTATATGGAACAATATCCGTACAACACTTACATTCTATATTATAAGTACAATCAACTTAAGTTTCCTTTTTGTTCAGATCATGTCAAATGGTGGACCAAATGGAAATACAGAAGTTGTTCTTAACTATATGTACAAACAGGCATATTCAAACGGTGCTTATGGATATGGTATGGCAATCGGTGTAGTTGTATTCATATTCTCATTCACTTTAGCAGGTATTGTTAATAAGATTACAGAACGTGAAGTTTACGATTTCTAGAAAGGAGAGCACAATGGATAAGAAGAAAAAATCAGGCAACAAGTTATACAAAGTATTCATATACGTAGCTCTCATAAGCTTAGCTATATCTATTATCATCCCTGTTTTATGGGTATTTATGGCAAGTTTAAAACAGAATTCAGAGTTCATAGGTAAGAATGTTAATCCATGGGCTCTTCCAAAAGAATTCTTCTTCCAGAACTTCGTAGTAGCATTTAGAGATGCACGTATGGGTGAGTTTTTCCTTAACTCAGTACTAGTAACAGCATTAGCACTTTTACTTTTACTCGTACTTGCATTACCAGCATCATATGCAATTTCAAGATTTGAATTCAAATGTAAAAAAGTAATCAACACAGCATTTATGGCAGGATTATTTGTAAATATCAGTTACATCGTTGTTCCTATTTTCCTTATGCTTAGTTCAGCAAATGATTTCTTTGGCGTAACATTCCTTTTGAATAACAGGTTTATTCTGGCACTTATATATGCCACTAGTGCATTGCCGTTTACAATTTATCTTTTAAGCAGTTACTTTAAAACTTTACCAAAAGGTTTTGAAGAAGCAGCATATATTGATGGATGTAGCCATTTCCAGACTATGACAAAGATCATGGTTCCAATGGCAAAACCAAGTATTATAACAGTTATTTTATTCAACTTCCTTGCATTCTGGAATGAATTTATCATTGCATACACATTAATGGATGGACATGATACACTTTCAATGGGACTTAAGAATCTTATGGCAGTTGAAAGAACAGCTACAAACTACGGTATTATGTACGCAGGACTTGTTATCGTAATGTTACCTACATTAATACTTTACATTATGGTTCAGAAACAGTTAACAGAAGGTATGACTCTTGGTGGAATTAAGGGTTAAGGAGGACAAAGATATGAGTAAAAAAGTAAAAACAATTATAGCTCTGATACTCGCTGTTATCTGTCTTTTCCTTATTGTCACAGGACAGAGAAATATTTCAATGCAGGGACTTATAACAGAGGTAATAGGATTAGTAGGACTTCTTGTTTTATTATATTTATATAATAGACAATATAAATAGTTTAAATAGTTATAAAGGAGCCAGAAAATGAGCAATACAAAATCTAAAGGACGCGTTACAATACCAACAGACGTGGACGTTGTAAAAGAGACACTTGAACTTGTTGACAGATGGGGAGCAGATGCTATTAGAGATTGTGATGGTACAGATTATCCAGAAGAACTTAGAACAGTAGATGCAAAAGTATATTCAACATATTATACAACAAGAAAAGATAACACATGGGCAAAAGCAAATCCAGACGAGATTCAGCAGATGTATATTATGACTTCATTCCATACAGCTACATCACCTGAATTATCAATACATCTTATGGATCACCTTTATCCAGATATGTTAAAGGTTAATTCAGTAGATGATATTAGAAGATGGTGGGAAGTTATTGACCGTACAACAGGAGAAGTAGTATCTGTTGATAAATGGGATTATAGTGATGAAACAGGCGATGTTACAATTCATGATGCTAAAGAATTCCATGATTATACAGTAAGTTTCCTTGCATATATTATGTGGGATCCTGTACATATGTATAATGCAGTTGTTAATGACTGGAAAGACGTTGAAAAACAGATTACTTTTGACGTTCGTCAGCCAAAGACACATGAGTTCTCAATGAAACGTCTTCGTAAATATATCGAAGATAATCCACATATTGATGTAATTAGATATACAACATTCTTCCATCAGTTCACACTTATATTTGATGAACTTGCAAGAGAGAAATATGTTGACTGGTATGGATATTCAGCTTCAGTAAGCCCATATATTTTAGAGCAGTTCGAAAAAGAAGTTGGATACAAATTCAGACCTGAGTTTATAATTGACCAGGGATATATGAATAATACATACCGTATTCCATCTAAAGAATTTAAAGAATTCCAGGCATTCCAGAGAAGAGAAGTAGCAAAACTTGCCAAAGAAATGGTAGATATTACTCATGAGATGGGTAAAGAAGCTATGATGTTCTTAGGAGATCACTGGATTGGAACAGAACCATTTATGGATGAGTTCAAACAGATTGGATTAGATGCAGTAGTAGGAAGCGTTGGAAATGGTTCAACACTTCGTCTTATAAGCGATATTCCAAATGTTAAGTATACAGAAGGACGTTTCCTTCCATACTTCTTCCCAGATACATTCCATGAAGGTGGAGATCCTGTAAAAGAAGCTAAAGTAAACTGGGTTACAGCACGTAGAGCTATTCTTCGTAAACCTATCGATAGAATAGGATATGGCGGATACTTAAAACTTGCACTTGATTTCCCAGAGTTTATTGATTATGTAGAAAGCGTATGTGATGAGTTCCGTACATTATATGATAATATTAAAGGAACTACACCATACTGCGTTAAGACAGTAGCTGTACTTAACAGCTGGGGCAAGATGAGATCATGGGGTAACCATATGGTACATCATGCTTTATACTACAAACAGAACTACTCATATGCAGGTATTATAGAGACATTATCTGGAGCACCATTTGATGTTAAATTTATAAGCTTTGATGATATTAAAGAAAATCCTGATATGTTAGATGACATCGATGTTATTTTAAATATCGGTGATGCATACACAGCATACAGTGGTGGTGCTAACTGGATTGATGAAACTGTTGTTACAGCAGTTAAGAAATTTATCTACAATGGTGGCGGATTTATCGGAGTTGGTGAACCTACAGCATATCAGTTTGAAGGAAGATTCTTCCAGCTCGCAGGAGTACTTGGAGTTGAGGAAGAAAATGGATTCAACCTTAACAAAGATAAATATAACTGGGATGAACACGATCACTTCATTATGGAAGACTGTACAAAAGAAATCGATTTTGGAGAAGGTAAGAAAAATATCTATGCATTAGATGGTACTACAATTCTTAAACATCACAATAAAGAAGTACAGCTTGCAGTTAATGAGTTTGGTGATGGACGTTCAGTATATATTAGTGGACTTCCATATAGCTTTGAAAATAGTAGATTATTATACAGAGCAATTATGTGGTCAGCTCATGACGAAGATAACCTTCAGAAATGGTACAGCAGCAACTTTAATGTAGAAGTTCATGCATATGTTAAAAATGGTAAATATTGTGTTGTTAATAATACATATGAACCACAGAGTACTACAGTATACAGAGGCGACGGTTCAAGCTTTGATCTTGACCTTGATGCTAATGAGATTATCTGGTACGAAATTTAAACAAATATAATTAAAAGAGTTAATAAAAAAGAGGTCGGTACACTTAGTACTGATCTCTTTTTTTGAAAATAATTATTCTTTTGACTGCTTTTCAAGAGTTTCTTTTCTATAGTTGTTAGGCGTAAGGGATGTTTCTTTTTTAAATATTTGTGAAAAATAAGACTGTGATGAAAAACCAGTAAGTTCAGCAATCTTAGTTACTGAATAGTTTGTTGTCTCTAATAGATGTTTAGCCTCATCGATTCTTCTGTAAATAAGATAGTTAATTGGAGAAACACCTTTATAGTTTTTAAATGAATGAGCCAAATAATATTTATTTAAAAATGTTAACTTGCTTAAAGAATCTAAAGTAATATCTTCTCTAAAATGTTCATCAATATATTGTTCTATAAATAGACATTCCCTTGTGGCAACCTGTGATGATCTGACTATAAGCTCAGAATTAGTAGACCTTATTATATCTATTACAAGTACCTCTAATAGCTTTTGGCATACAGTTTCAAAGTTTTCGTTCTTATTTCTTACTTCCTTTAAAAGAAGTTTTAAAAGTGGATATATATCATCCTGATATCTTGATAAGTCCTGGAATATATAATCACTTTGATGGAGAGTATTTTCCGATGCAAACTCGAGTCTGTTAAGACCAAGAGCAATATATTCAAAAGCCTTATCAGGCTGACCTGTTTCTGTATGAGGTGTGTTTGGATTAACAATTACAAGGTTATTCTTTTTAACTGGAAAAGTAATATTATCAACAGTAAACATTCCTGAACCATTTGTAATATAGAAAATCTCAGTAAAGTGATGACTGTGCTGAATACTATGCCAGTCACTTCCATATTTAGCTTCTGTAATATATAAAAGCTTGGCGTCTACGTTAAGTAGTTCTTTATCGCCTAATTGATAATGTTGATTACTCAAAGATGATCGATCTCCTTTTTGATATGACGTCTGTGTATATGAATATATTAATATGAGATTAAAATGCTGTCAATGAGGATTAATAGATAGTAGAACTGATGCACCAAGATTTAATATGCAGAGATTTTCTGATGCTGCAATGTATGCTTTGACCATGACAAAAGAACATGAAACGTTTTATCCTTTGATAAAAAAAAGAGTTTATGAAAGCAGGAGTAATATTTGAAATTGACAAAGAGGTATTACACATCTATAATATATATACATTACACATAGTAATAAAGTTTGTGTAAAAATATTATTAATGTGAAAGTACCTTGATGACCTACGTGGCTCAGGGGCGTATTATAGAGGGATTAGCGTAAGCTAATCCCTTTTATTTATTGGATTCGCTCTATCAACAGGATGGGGCCCATCTTACATTGAAAAAGATTCTTGAACTTAGGAGTGAAGGTAAAGAGATTTCAGGGCCGAAGAAACTTGGATGTTTTGGAGCAAGTTATCTTTATCCCAGTGTTTATAAGAATCGGAGTCATCAAATAATATGCATTTATGAAGCAAAATCATGAAGCAAAATCTGTCTAAAAACATATAGAAAAATCTTGAGTATTCTGATAAAATGAACATAATTATTGGCAATATAAAATTGCATTTAGGAGGATTTTAAAATGGCAAACAGAATTATGTTAAACCAGACATCTTATCATGGAGCAGGAGCTATTAAAGAGATAGCTACCGAAGCAAAAGCAAACGGATTTAAGAAAGCATTTGTATGTTCTGACCCTGATCTTATTAAATTTAACGTTACAACTAAAGTAACAGATATTCTTGAAGCAGAAGGTCTTGTTTATGAAATTTATTCAGATATCAAAGCAAACCCAACTATTGAGAATGTTAAAAATGGTGTTGAGGCTTTCAAGAAAGCTGAGGCTGATTACATTATTGCTATCGGTGGTGGTTCTTCAATGGATACAGCTAAAGCAATCGGTATCATCATTGCCAACCCTGAGTTTGAAGACGTAAGAAGTCTTGAAGGTGTTGCTCCAACTACAAAACCATGTGTACCTATTATCGCAGTTCCAACAACAGCAGGTACAGCAGCTGAGGTTACAATCAACTACGTTATTACAGATGTTGAAAGAAAACGTAAATTTGTTTGTGTTGACCCACACGATATGCCTATTATCGCTGTAGTAGATCCTGAGATGATGGCTTCTATGCCTAAAGGTCTTACAGCTTCAACAGGTATGGATGCTCTTACACATGCAATCGAAGGTTATACAACAAAAGGCGCATGGGAAATGACAGACATGTTCCACTTAAAAGCTATTGAGCTTATTTCTAAATCTCTTAGAGGTGCTGTAGATAATACTAAAGAAGGCCGTGAAGGAATGGCTCTTGGACAGTATATCGCTGGTATGGGATTCTCTAACGTAGGTCTTGGAATTGCTCATTCAATGGCTCATACATTAGGTGCAGTATATGATACACCACATGGTGTTGCATGCGCTATGATGCTTCCAATTGTTATGGAATATAACGAAGAGTGCACAGGCGAGAAATATCGTGAAATTGCACGTGCTATGGGAGTTAAAGGCGTTGATGAGATGTCGGTTGAAGAGTACAGAAATGCTGCAGTAGGTGCTGTGCGTAAATTATCAGAGGATGTTGGTATCCCATCTAAACTCGAAGCATTAAAAGAAGAAGACTTAGATTTCCTTGCAGAATCAGCACACGCAGATGCTTGCGCACCAGGAAATCCAAAAGATGCATCAGTTGAAGATCTTAAAGCATTATTTAGAAAATTAATGTAATTCGCAAGCTCAAAAACTAAATATAAGCATATGGGGGCAGGCTATAAGGTCTGCCTCTTTTGATGCATATAACAATAAATGCCCTTGAAAAACGTTATATACGAAATCACCGTCCAAAAGAGATAGAATGTATGGTATAATACATAGGTATTATTTTAGTATTTATTGAATATTTTAGAGGGTGGAGGATTTTTAATATGAAAACTTCATTAGTTATTATGGCAGCCGGAATCGGCTCACGTTTCGGCGGTGGAATTAAACAATTAGAACCAGTTGGTTTAAATGATGAGATTATTATGGATTATTCAATCCATGATGCTATTAAAGCTGGATTTAATAAAGTGGTATTTATTATTCGTAAAGATATTGAAGCTGATTTTAAAGAAAGAATCGGCGACAGGGTTGAAAAGATGTGCGAGAGACTTGGCGTTGAAGTTGGATATTGCTTCCAGGACTTAAATGCAATACCAGAAGGTTTTGATGTTCCAGCTGATAGAAGTAAACCTTGGGGAACAGGTCAGGCAGTTCTTGCTGCTAAAGATCTTATTAACGAACCATTTGCAGTTATTAATGCAGATGATTACTATGGAAAAGAAGCTTTTGTTAAAGTTCATGACTGGTTAGTTGAAGAACATGAAGATACAGCTATTTCAATGGCAGGATTTATTCTTAAGAACACTCTTTCAGATAATGGTGGTGTTACAAGAGGCGTATGTAAAGTATCTGATGATAAAGTACATGTAGTTGATGTTATTGAGACAAGCAATATTGTTAAGACAACAGACGGTGCAAAGACAGAAGAAAAAGCACTTGATCCTAACAGCTATGTATCAATGAACTTCTGGGGATTTCCAGCAAAAGAAGGCAAAAAGCCTGTATACCTTGATACACTCGAGAAAGACTTTGTTAAGTTTTTTGAACAGACAGTACCAGGAAATCCACTTAAAGCAGAATATCTTTTACCAATTCATATTGGTGGCATGTTACATGAAGGTAAATGCACAGTTTCAGTACTTGAAACTAAAGATAAATGGTTTGGCGTAACATATAAAGAAGATAAAGAAGCAGTTGTTAATAGTTTTAAAGAACTTATTAATGACGGAGTATACGAAAAAGATTTATATTCAGATTTATAAGAAGATGAAAATGAGGGTGAACCTGTATGAGGTTTGCCCTCATTGTATAAGGAATAGAATTATGAGTAATAACAAAGAAATTCCACACTATAAATATTTTACAAACAAAGAATGTGAATACTTTCCATGTCATAAGTGCAATGATGTGGATAAGTTTAATTGTTTGTTTTGTTACTGCCCATTATATTGTCTTGGCGATAAATGTGGTGGAAATTATACATATACATTGGATGGCATAAAAGACTGTAGTAAATGTCTTGTACCTCATAAAATAGAAAATTATGATTACATAGTTGGCAAATTTAATGAGTTGGTTGTACGTAAAAAAGAAAAATAATAACACAATTGTCTGAATTATATAGTATAATGGGAATATCATAAGTATTGTTGTGCGAAAAATAACAATATAATAATCGGGGGACGAGACATATGAAGAACAAAAAAATAGTTAAGCTGTTAAGCATTTTACTTGCCGCAACAGTAACATTCTCATTTGCAGGATGTGGTAACAAAAAAGATGAGAAACCAAAAGATGAAAAGCCAGTAGCTGTAGAGGTTGAAGAGGAAAAGCCTATAGCATATGAACATGAAAATATGCTTTCAGGTTTAGATACTCTTTCAGATAAAGCAGTTGGTAAAAGACCAGTAGCTGTTATGGTTAACAATGTAGAACCGGCACTTCCACAGCATGGTGTTGAAAATGCAGACCTTATATTTGAAATACCTGTTGAAGGTGACCTTACACGTTTAATGGCACTTTATGGCGATTACACACAGGTCCCAAGAATATGTTCAGTAAGAAGCTGTAGATATTATTTTCCAGCATTTGCAAAAGGATACGATGCTTTTTATGTGCACTGGGGAATGGATGAAACAATTAGAAGTTATGTAGAAGAACTTGGTATCGATCGCTTTGATGGAATGACTTTTGGAGGTGGACTTTTTGGACGTGATCAGGATAGGAAAAATGCAGGATATGCTCTTGAGCATACAGCCTACTTTGACGGAACAGCTTTGCCAGCAGTAGTTGAAGATGGTTATAGATTAGACCTCTTAGATGATCACAAAGAAGCTTCATTTAAATTCTGTGAACCAGAAACAACAATTACTCCAGAAGCAGATTCATGTATTCAGGCAGATGTGAATTTTGGCGGTGCAAGATGTACTCTTAAGTACGATGAAGCTACTAAAGAATATAAAAAAGATATTAATGGACATGCACATATTGATGGCAACAGCGGAAACCAGTTATCATTTAAAAATGCATTTATAATTGAAACATCTATTTCATTACGAGAAGATGGATATCACAAACATATTGAATGGCAGGGCGGAGATAATACTACTGCTTATTATTTAACAGAAGGAACAGTTCAAAAAGTTCATTGGAAAAAAGAAGGTGGAACTGAAGGTGGAAGACTTATCTTCTTTGATGATGCAGGAGAAGAGATTACTGTTAACAGAGGAAAGAGTTATATAGCAGTTACATATCCAGAAAGAACTACAATTACAGCAGCACCTACAGAAGAGGTAGTAGAGGAAACAGTAGAATAGTATAAAGAATTAAAGGGCGAATGATTTTAATGTCATTCGTCCTTTAATTCTTAAAATTATATTAATCAATAGTCGTTTACCTTGACACTTTATAGTTGCGGTTATATCATTAACTCGTTATGTAAATTTAATTCGCAATAGGGGAGACATTAAATGGCTAAATTAAATGACGCAAAAAAGAAAAAACAGGGGATAGCAGGTAAAGTAGTGTGTGTTATTCAGATTATATTATCTATAATACTTATGATGCAGGCATCTGTAATTCCTGGTAAATATCTTGTTATATTAATAGTTTTATTATTTGGAGTATTTGCACTTACATTATCATTACAGTTTTCAAAAGGAAAAGGTAAGGTGGTAGGGATTGTAATAAGTGTTATAACAAGTATTGTTATTGTACTTGGGATTTTCGGATTCCATAAGATGAACTACTTTATTTCAGCGATTGAAAGTGATGGACTTAAGATTGATAACATGGTAGTTGCAGTTCGACTTGATAATCCAGCAGAAACAATTGAAGATGCTAAAGATTACGAATTTGGTATTCAGACAGCAATTGATAAGAAGAATACACAGAAGATGCTTGAGGAGATAGAAGACAAGACAGGTAAGTCAGCTAAGACAAGAGAGTTTAAATCTTTTGAAGAAATGGCTCAGACACTTTTAAAAGATGAGATTGATGCAATCGTATATAATGAAGCCTTCACAGGCGTTATTGAAGAATCTATATCAGATTATTCAGATAGAATAAAGATAATTCACCATTATGGAATTGAAACAGTTGTTGAAGAAAAAGAAGAAATTGATGTTGAAGAATCATTTAATCTTTACATTAGCGGTATCGATGTTTCAGGTGCAATCTCAACAACAAGTAGAAGTGATGTTAATATTATTATGACTGTTAATCCAAATACTAAGAAGATTCTTCTTACAACAACACCAAGAGACTATTATGTGCCAATTCCTGAAATTTCAGGTGGTAAGAGAGATAAACTTACACATGCAGGTATTTATGGCGTAGATGCATCTATTAGAACTCTTGAAGAATTATATGGAATTGAAATTGGATACTATGCAAAGGTTAATTTCAGTTCACTTATTAAAATAGTTGATATTTTAGGAGGAGTGGATGTTAACTCTGAATATTCATTTAATGCTGGTGGATACAGTTATCAAAAAGGTATGAACCACTTAAATGGAGAGCAGGCACTTGCTTTCTCAAGAGAAAGATATAGCTTCTCAGCTGGAGATAACCAGAGAGGAAAGAACCAGGAAGCTGTTATTGAAGCTATTATTAATAAAGCAATGTCACCAGCAATCTTAAAAGATGCAAGCAGAATTATTGAAAGCGTAAGTGACAGTGTTCAAACTGATATGGGAACAGCCCAGATGAAGAAACTTATTAATATGCAGCTTTCAGATAATGCTAAATGGGATATTGAATCTCAGGCAACAACAGGACATGGAGATCAAAATACATGTTATTCAAGCGGAAGTCAGATGCTTTATGTAATGAATCCAGATATGGAATCTGTTAATGCATCGGCTGCAAAAATTAAAGAAGTGATGAGTGGTACAACTAATCAGGACAACGAATAAACACAAATATTCACAATATGTATATTTTGTTGTGATGTATAGCAATATGCTACAAAATGTTGTAAAATGAAAGGAGTAGGAGTAATATCCTGCTCCTTTATTTACGAAAAAAAGAGGTTATTATGAATAAATATATTGATACTCATTGTCACATTATTCCAGGTGTTGACGATGGGGCTAAGAATATAAAAGAAACTAAAGAAATGTTGCAGATTGCCTATGATGAAGGAATAAGATGCATTATTGCTACTCCACATCACCACCCAATACGTGGAATGGCAGATGCAGATACACTACGAAAAAACATTAATAAGGTAAGAAGAGAAGCTTTAAAAATCGATAAGAATTTTAGAGTGTATCTTGGTATGGAAGTGTATTTTACACATGATCTTCCGGAGAAAATCCTTGATGGACAGGTAAAAGGGATTAATAATAAGAAAATAATACTTTTAGAATTTTCACCGAATGATGAATTCTCTTATATTAACCAGGCCGTAAAATTAGTACAGGCATCGGGCGTTGATATTATTATGGCTCACTGTGAAAGATACATATGCTTACATAAAGATATGGAATACATTCGGCATCTTGCAAGAATGGGTGTTAAATTTCAGGTTAATGCAGATAGTATAATTGGTAAAAGTGGAAGACGAGCTCAAAGACTCATAAGAAGAATGATGGATGAAGATTATGTTTTCTGCGTAGGCACTGATGCACACAATACAGAAACAAGAGCTCCCAAGATGAGAGAAGCAGCGGAATATGTAGAACGATATTATGGAAAAGCATATATGAGAGATGTATTTTATTTCAATATAGCTAAGCTGCTTAAAAGATAAATGGTATATATAATGGAGAAAGTTTGGAGTGTATGAGGAATATTATAGTTTGACATCTTTTATTTAGAGTTTTACTATAAAGTAAGCGAATTAAAAGGAAATATTGAATAGACAATAAGAGGGAGGGACTATGTCAAAGAAGAAAACAAACACTAATAAAAAAAGTTATAAAAACAATGTGGGTATTGTTTTAGTAATTATACAGTTATTGCTAACAGGTATTCTTGTAGGGAAAGCTGGTATGCTTCCAGCTAAGTATAGACTTCTGTTAGGAGTTATTCTAGTTGCGTTTGCATCTGTATGTGCGCTGATGATAACAAGAAAAAACAAGTCATATATTGCAGGATATGTGGTTAGTATTTTTGTGAGCTTAGGACTGTTTGTTGGAATATTAGGTTTAGGCAAGATTAATGGATTTATGAACGCTATAGGTGGCGGTGGACTTAAGACTGACAATATGGTTGTAGTTGTATATAAAGATGACGAAGCAGAAACTTTAGAAGATGCTTCTAATTATCTATTTGGTATATCAACAACTATAGATAAAGAAAATACCGACAAGATGGTGAAGAATGTCGGAAAGGAACTTGATAAGAGCATAGATATAAAAGAGTATGTTACATTTGATGAAATGGCATCAGCACTTATTACAGGAGATGTAGATGCTCTAATATATAATAGTGCTTTTGATGATGTTATAGAAGATACTGTAGAAGGATATAAGGAAAAAATAAAAGTTATATATCAGTATGGTATCACAACTGAGGTGATTGTTGAAGAGGAAAAAGAAGTTGATGTTTCAAAGGGATTTAATGTATATATAAGTGGAATAGATGTGTCAGGACCAATCAAAACAACAAGTCGTAGTGATGTAAATATTATTATGTCAATTAATCCTGAGACTAAACAGATTCTTCTTACCACAACTCCGAGAGATTATTATGTTCCAATTCCGGAAATTTCAGGCGGAGCTAAAGATAAACTTACGCATGCAGGAATATACGGTGTAGATGCGTCTATGAGAACTTTAGAAGAACTATATGGTATTGATATTTCTTATTATGCAAAAGTAAACTTCAGTTCATTGATTAAGATTGTTGATATTCTTGGCGGTGTAGATGTTAATTCAGATTATAGCTTCAGTGCGGGTGGATATTCATTTAATAAAGGAATGAACCATATGAATGGTGATCAGGCACTTGCTTTTGCAAGAGAACGTTATAGCTTTGCTGAGGGTGATAATCAGCGTGGTAAGAACCAGGAAGCGGTTATAGAGGGAATCATTAATAAAGCATTATCTCCAGATATACTAACTCGTGCAGGAAGTATACTTAACAGTATTGGAGATAGTGTTGAAACTGATATGAGTGTCGATGAAATGAATGAACTTATAGCGATACAGTTATCTGATAATGCTAAGTGGAATATAGAATCACAAGCTGTTGTAGGAAATGGTGATATGAATTCGTGCTTTTCAAGTGGAAGCCAGCAACTATATGTTATGAACCCAGATATGAATTCAGTTAATGCTGCGGCAGAGAAGATAAATTCAGTCGTTGAATAGATATCTTTGGTATTAAAAGCAATCATTGACAAACATAGGGGAGGGATATATCATTGTGATTATGCTATGTTTAAATGGGGGGAATTTACCATTTTATGGAGAGGATAATAAAAATGGGTAAGATAAAGAATTTATGTGATAGGAGATGGATATTAGCTGTATATGATTTGTTGATCTTTGCGGTGGTAGACTGGCTTATATATCGTGTTTATGATCCGGTTGATTTTAATGTGTTTAAGTACCAAACAGTAATTGCTTTATTATGTGTTTTTATCATTAGAATAATTGGAAACATATATCGTCAGATATGGCGTTATGGTGGAATACAATGCTATATGCGTTTGTTATTTACAGATGGTATTGCTTTTTCAGTTGCTTTTGCTTTAAATAAAGCTATTCCGTATAACGACAGAACTACTTTTGTGAGGATTTTATCCTTTTTTTGCATTAATCTTTTGATGTCATTAGCTATGCGTATGATGTACAGATATGCATACAAATGCGGAAATAACGAAACCTATTTAGGAAGAGTTTTAAACTTTTTGTTAAAGACATTTTCAGGAATCGACAACGCTAAACCTAATGAAATTCAGCAAATTAAAGTTGCTATTATAGGTGCAGGTCGTGTGGGAGTGAGTTTAGCAGAAGAATTATTAAATAATAGTCACTCTTCGTATACACCAAGATGCTTTGTTGATATTAATCAAGATAAAGCAGGAAGACAAATACATGACATTCCAGTATTACTTGAGAATGAAGTTACTATAGAAAAGTTAAAAGCTTTAGAAGTACAAGAAATAGTATTTGCCGTTAATTCTATAGAGTCAGACAGAAAAAAAGAATTATATGATAAGTATCGAAATATTGGATGCAAGCTTAAGGTTTATGATTACCCTATTATGCAGTCGGCAGGTGGAAAGAGACATTTAAGAGAATTTGATATAGAAGAACTTCTCTTTAGAAAACCTGTTATAGTATCTGACGAAAATACTCAAGCCTACTATAAGGATAAAGTTGTTCTTATAACAGGAGGCGGTGGTTCTATCGGTTCAGAACTTTGTCGTCAGCTCGCTAAGATGAGTCCTAAGAAGATTATTATCTTAGATATTTATGAAAATGGTGCATATGATGTGCAACAGGAACTTAAGATTGCATATGGTGGAAAGCTCGACCTTCAGGTTGAGATTGCGTCTATAACTAATAGAAGAGCTATGGCAAGAGTTTTTGAAACATATCATCCACAGATAGTAATTAATGCTGCAGCTCACAAGCATGTTCCACTTATGGAGCATAACTGTGTAGAGGCGGTTGAGAATAACGTATTTGGTACAAAGGTTGTTGTAGATCTTTGTGAAGAATATGGCGCAGAACGTTTTATGATGGTTTCTACAGATAAAGCTGTTAACCCTACTAATGTAATGGGTGCTACAAAGCGTATGTGTGAAATGATTGTACAAAGTGCTTCTACACATGGAAGTGTTAAATATAGTGCAACACGTTTTGGTAACGTACTTGGTAGTGCAGGTTCAGTTATACCACTTTTTAAGAGACAGATAGCAAATGGTGGTCCTGTGACTCTTACTGATAAGAGAATAATTAGATATTTTATGACAATACCAGAAGCGTCACAGCTTGTACTTCAAAGTGGAGCTATGGCTAATAACGGCGAACTCTTTGTTCTTGATATGGGACAGCCTGTTAAGATACTTGACCTTGCAGAAAATATGATTAAGTTATCAGGAGTATCAGGAATAGATATAGTTGAGACAGGACTTCGTCCAGGTGAGAAGTTATACGAAGAGCTTCTTGTTAAGACAGAAGAACTTGATAAAACAGAGAACAGCCTTATTTTTATCGAAAAAGATACCCCTCTTTCTAAAGATGAGATCGACGAGAAGCTCAAGATGCTTAAAGAAGCATGTGAGAGTGACGATGATGATAATGTTAGAGAAACACTCAGAAAAGCAGTTCCGACATTTAGAAGGCCGGAAGAGATTAATAAAGACGTAAAATAAAAACTATAAGGTATGGGGGTTATGAAAAGTTTATTGATTATAGGTGTTAGTGGATATAGTACGGTCGTAAAAGAAGTGGCCGAAGCATATAGAAAATAGAGGTTGGAGAAATAGTATATCGTAATGCAGAGGGGACAATTAAAATGAAATATGTTTTATACTTTTTTTTGATATGTTTTGTAATGTTAATATTACTGCTTATAATGCAGCAGATTAAAAGTGAAAATAAGGAAGAGTTGCGTAGAGATAGATATAGTGATGCTGGTGAAGCGACGGGGTTACATGTGATAAGATGTTATGAAAGAATTTTAAAACCAGTGATAGATAGAATTTTAGCTTTGTTAGGGTTGATTTTTCTTTCACCGATATTCCTACTTTTATGTATAGTGATATATGTAACTGATCCAGGACCAATTTTTTTCTGTCAAAAAAGAGTTGGGAAAAACAAAGAGTTTTTTATGCTACATAAATTTAGATCGATGAAAATGGAAACTCCTCATGACATGCCTACTCATTTGTTAGAAAATCCAGAACAATACATAACATCTGTAGGAAAAATACTTAGAAAAACTAGTTTAGATGAACTTCCACAGATATGGGATATTCTTATAGGTAAAATGAGTATAATAGGACCACGTCCAGCATTATGGAATCAATATGACCTTATAGATGAGAGAGACAAATATGGAGCAAATGATGTTAAGCCAGGGCTTACTGGATGGGCACAGATAAATGGGCGCGACGAACTTGAAATTGATGATAAAGCAAGATTAGATGGACATTACTGTGAAAATTTATCGTTTAAATTTGATGTGAAGTGCTTTTGTGGTACAATAATTTCAGTTTTAAAACATGAGGGTGTTGTTGAAGGTGGCACAGGTGTCAACAAAGATAATAGAGAATAGGAAATAATATTGATGAAGAGAGTATTAATTACAGGGGTTGACAGCTATATAGGTGACAAAGTAAGAACCTATCTTGAAAACTATTCGTATGAATATCAGGTAGATGACCTTGATATGCGGGATGATTCATGGCAGACATTTGATTATAGTAGTTATGATGTTATTTATCATGTGGCTGCGATTGTCCACAGGAACGAGAATGATACAGATCCTGATCTGTATTTTAAGGTGAACAGAGATTTAGCTTATAACGTAGCAAAGACGGCTAAGAAGTCAGGTGTTGGTCAGTTTATATTTATGAGTTCAATGAGCGTTTATGGAATGATTTATTCTAATGAGGCAATTGGATTAAATACAAAGTGTAATCCTGATACTAATTATGGTAAGAGTAAATTAGAAGCGGAGAAACTTCTTCTTTCTTTAGATGATAATAAGTTCCGTGTTTGCGTTTTAAGACCACCTATGGTTTTAGGTGATGGTGCGCCTGGAAATATGGAAAAACTAATAAAAGCAGTTAATATAGTTAAAATATTCCCAAACTACTGTAATGAGAGAAGTTATATTACTGTAGATACTTTGTCGGCGTTTATAGAAAGACTTATAGATGAAGAAAGTTCAGGGGTATTTTTACCACAGGAACATGAGTACTTATGTACTTATAATTTCATAAAAGATTATATGAAGAAGCTTGGTGTAAATGTACATTATACGAAGCTTTTTAATCCTATCATAAAGTTTTTAGTTGGCAGGATTAATACTGTTTCAAAGTGTTTTGGAGATTTGAAGTATGAAAAATAAGGTTCTTATCGTAACAACAACTTTATATATGGTACGCCAGTTTTTGCAGAATGATATAAAGATTCTTAGGGACAAGGGATATGATGTTGAGATTGCAACTAATACTAAGAATACAGGTATGATTGATGCTGGTGTTTTACAGTCATTCATAGATAAGCTTGAAGATGATAATGTTAATGTACACCAGATTGAGTTTAGTAGAAGTCCTTTAAATGTTTTCGAGCATAAGAAATCATATGATTCCATTGTGTCACTTTTAGAGGAGAATAATTATAAATTTATTCATGTACATACACCTATAGCAGGCGCTATTTCAAGGATTGCAGCCAGAAAGAAGAATGTTAAAGTTGTTTATACTGCACATGGTTTTCACTTTTACAAGGGTGCACCACTTCTTAATTGGGTTTTATTTTATCCGGTTGAAAAGTACTGCTCAAGATTTACAGATACTATTATTACTATTAATAAAGAAGACTATATGCTTGCATCTAATAAGATGAAATCTAGGAAAGTGGAATATATTCCAGGAATTGGAATGGATTTATTTGAGTTTAAGCCGCTTGATGCTGATAGTATAAAGAAGAAAAGAGAAGAACTTTCTATGAAAGATGGCATGATTTCCATGTTATCTGTAGGAGAGTTAAATAAGAATAAAAATCATAGGATTGTTATTGAGGCTATGGCAAAGATGGATAATAAGAATATCGAGTATTACATTGCCGGAAAAGGTGATGAAAAGGATAGTCTTATTGAGCTTGCCACAAAGCTTGGAGTTTCTGACAGACTTCATTTTCTTGGATTTAGAACTGATATAAGGCAGTTATGTCAGGTTTTTGATTTATTTGTATTTCCATCTTACAGAGAAGGGTTATCTGTAAGTCTTATGGAAGCTATGGCATCAGGTCTTCCGTGTGTTGTAGGTAATATAAGAGGAAACTGTGATCTCATTGATGAGAAAGGTGGAGCTCTTTTTAATCCGGCAGATACGAATGATTGTAAATGTGCGATAGAGAAAGTATTAAATTCTGATATTTCTTCTATGAAAGAGTATAATCTAAATAAGATTAAGAGTTTTGATAGCAGCATTGTGAAATCCAGAATGGCGGAAATTTACAGTTGCGTTGAACAGTAGTGAAAAGAGGCAATATGAAACCATTTTTTAGTGTTATAGTTCCAATATATAATGTTGGAGAGTATATTGAACAGTGTATAGATAGTATAATATCTCAGACTTATCGTAATATAGAAATCATCCTTGTTGATGACGGTTCTACTGACGGCAGTGGGCAGATTTGTGACGAATATGTAGCTAAAGACGACAGAATTATTGTTATTCATAAGGAAAATGGAGGCCTTGTAAGTGCAAGACAGGCAGGTGCCATTAAAGCAACAGGTGAATATGTTATATGCGTAGATGGTGACGATTACATTTCTAAGGAATATATAGAAGTGTTTTACGAAAGCATTGATAAGACAGGCGCCGATGTTGTGTGCTGTGGTTCAACATGGAAATACGAAGATCATGAAACTTTAAGACCTGTTGAAGTTGCAGCTGGTTTTTATGAAAAAGATAAGATTAATGAGTATATTATGCCTATTCTTATTGAGGGGACAGATGGCAGGTGGTTTGCTGCAACAGTCTGGGCTAAGGCGATGAGAAGAGAGTTATATGTACCGGTTCAGTGCGAAGTTGACAGAAGACTTAAAATTGGTGAAGATAATGCATGCACAAAACCTGTATTGTTTAATGCCAAGTCAGTTGTAGTATGTGATTCCTATGGATATTATTACAGGCAAAATCCAGCCTCTTTGACAAAGAATAAGAAGGCTTTTGACATTAACGGGCCGTTTATTATAGCCGATCATTTTGGCAAGATGATTCCTGTTGATGAATTTGATATTAAAGATCAGATTCTTCGAAACTTTGTACATAACATGTTTAATGCTATGGCTTCACAGTTTAACAGAAAGGAATCTTATTCTAAGGTTAAGAAATTTATAAATAAAAGTATTGAGAATACATATTTCAAAGATGCCGTAAAGCATGTTAAGTATGATAAGAATTATTTTAAAGGAAATATGGTTGTTTTTGCGCTTAAGCACAGACTGTATTTTCTTATGTATCTTTATAATCGTGTAGTTAGTTATTAATGAGGGGAAAATGAAGAGAGAATTTACAAGACTTGAAAAAATTACTTTTGGCATTAATTTAATAATGATAATTTTTGCTTCACTTACTATGTTTATTACAAGCGAGTTTGCCTGGTTTAAACTGGCATTTCCTATTACATTAGTACAGTTTGTAACTTATATTTACAGTATCACCAGTCTGACAGGTAAACTTATAACATTTCCTAATGTATTTATTGGTTTATGTTATATATTTAATTTTGGTCATCTGCCTATTAAGTTTTTCGGAGCAGAGTTTGGAAAGAATGTTTTATATCCTTTATGGTATGTAGATTTTAAAATATATAAGAAAGCATTTTTATTTACTGTAATTGCTATGTTCTTTGTTTTTGCAGGAATGTATTTCTCTATGCTATGGAGAAAGCAGAATAATAAACGTGTAAGTAAGGCAGGAAAGCTTTTCGCATGTGCAGATAGAGAAGCTATTAAAAAGATAGGTTATGTTTGTTTCGCTATTGGTATAATCCCTAACCTTTTTATAAATATTACTTCTATATATTTATATTTTAAAGGTGGATATATTAATACATATGCACTTCAGCTTCCTGATTTTGTGAAGATTATTGCTGCTTTTCTTGATTTTGCATTTTTTGCTCTTATTATTGGGTATTCTGATGATAAGAAAGTATCTACTGTTATATTTTTAGCTGCCACAGCATATAAAGGGCTTACAATGATAAGCGGAGGACGTGGTGAGGCTATTACTGTAATAATAGGCATGTTTATTATATGGGAGAATCTTGTTGGTAAGCTTCCACTTAAGAAGATTATAATGATTGCCTTAATTGGTTATGCTGTTCTTATTGTTATTAACTTTATTGCAACAGCAAGAAATATTGTTAATATTTCTCCGGCAAAGCTTTGGAAAGCATTTGTGTACTGTATTTCCAACAATCAGATTACACTTGCTTTGTCTGAGTTTGGATCTACTTTTGCAACTACATGTTTTACAATAAGATCTCATCTAGGACCAGTATTTGGACTTAACTACATTCTTCCTATAGTTTGTGTTTTTCCAAATATCGGCGGATTTAATTCAAGAATAGTTGAACTTATGATTTTTACAGGTTCTATATATACATTTAGACAGCCAATAGGCGGATCTTTTATAGCTGAGATGTTTTATTCATTTAGCTGGGCAGGATGCATTATTGCTGTTGTATTTGGTATTCTTCTTGGAAATGTTTCTTACAATATTACAGCATCTGAAGAGAAGAAAAATTACTTCGAGTATCTTATTTACGGATATACTATTCCATCATTGTTATTCTGGATAAGAGGTTACTTTGGTGCGTTGTATAGAATCCTTATATGGCATATTGGTTTTGCAGTTTTAATGCTATATTTTATGAAAAAAAGACAGTGCAGGGGTGAAAACAGATGACAAAGTTATCTATAGTTGTTCCTATTTATAATACAGAAAAGTACTTAAGAAAGTGTGTTGATTCATTATTAGCCCAGGATGTGGATGATTATGAAATTATTCTTGTTAATGATTCAACACCAGATAATTCACAGGATATTATTGATGAATATGTTGAGAAATATCCAGATATTGTTAAGTCTTATATTAAAGAAAATGGTGGTCTTGGAGATACAAGAAATTATGGAATGTCTAAGGCTTCCGGTGAATTTATTTTCTTTGTGGACAGCGATGACTACATTAAGGAAAATTCACTTGGCGGGCTTGTAAATCGCATGCATGATAATAATCTTGATGTACTTGTTTTTGACTTTATGCGTGTTGATGACAAAGGTAACTGCGCGCAGCTTCATACACTTAAAGAAATTGGTGTTGATAAGATTAACAGCGAGAACTACATTTTATCTACTCCTAATGCATGTAATAAGATGTTTAGAACTTCTTTATTTATAGACAACAATGTGTTATTCCCAACAAGGATATGGTATGAAGATTTTGCTGTTGTTCCAGGACTTGCAAAATACACAGACAGAATAGATTATGTTAACGAGGGTGTTTACTATTACCTTTACAGAGGGAATTCTATTATGAATCAGATGGCTTACAACCCTAAGATTCTTGATATGATAGATTCTGCTACCAACCTTGAAAGCTATATTAAAGAAGATTTTCATGAGGAAATGGAATTTTTATCTCTTCATCATCTTTTCTATGGATCAAGTCTTAAGCTTATTCCATTTAAAAAGTATGATGAGTTAAAGCAGTGTATAGAAGCACATGAGAAAAAATACCCTTTATGGCAGAATAATAAATATTACAATGCTAAGCCTTCGTTATTTAAACTTTACTGCAGTATGCTTAGCAAAAGAAGATTTCTTGCATGCAGAGTACTTTTAAAGGTTAGAGAAGTTTTAAATTAGAGGAGAAATATTATGTTTTCAATAATTATACCTATTTATAATGTTGAAGATTATCTTAGAGAGTGTCTTGATTCAATACTTAATCAGTCAGAAGGTGTGTCACTTGAAGTATTACTTATAGATGATGGTTCTAAAGATAGTTCAGGAGACATAGCAAAGGAATACGAGAAGAATTATCCAGATATTTTTAAGTATTATATTAAAGAAAATGGCGGCCTTAGCGATGCAAGAAATTATGGTATTCCATATGCTTCTAAGGAGTATACATTTTTTATTGATAGTGATGATTATTTAACTGATGATGCTTTAGCTGTTCTTAAAGAGGTAGTAGATAATGAGCATCCGGATGTTATTACATTTAATTATATCAAAATATGGTCAGATCATAAGGAAGATGTGAAAGATATTTCAAATGATTCAGGATTTATTACTAATAATGAGTATCTAATGCTTAATCCCGCAGCATGGAATAAAGTTATAAAAACCTCTATTCTTAAAGAGAATAATATTTTGTTTCCTAAGGGACTGTGGTATGAGGACAGGGCAACAACAGGTTCTTATGTTAATTATTGTCATAAGGTTTATTACTGTAATGAGCATTTATATATGTATCGGCAGCGAGAGAATTCTATAATGCTTCAGACAAAATATAATTCTAAGATGATGGATATTTTAACAGCTATGAAGATGTTTAATGGACAGATACCTGACTTGGTGTATAGGGATGAAAAAGAGTACTTAAATATAAGTAATCTTATATTCCAAAACGCATTAAGACTTCTTCCACTTAATAGAAAAAATGAATTAAAAGAGTGTATTTCTTATATTAATAGTGTTTATCCTAACTGGACTTGCAATAAGTATTTTATACAACAGTCTAAGGGATACAAGATGTTGTGCAGACTTGTTAAGTATAAGATGTTTGTAGCTGCTAGGTTAATTATAAGAATTAGACTTTAATGAGGGGAAAATATGAATAGTATTGTATCAGTTATAGTTACATATAATAGAAAAAAATTACTTAGAGAGTCTATAAAGTCTCTTTTAAATCAGAGTTATGAAGGTCTTGATATATATGTTGTTGATAATGCAAGTACAGATGGTACTGATGAATATATTCAGGATTTAATTGATAATAATAAAGTTAGGTATTTTAACACCAATAAGAACCTTGGTGGAGCAGGTGGCTTCCAGTATGGAATAAGAAAAGCTGTTAAGTCTGGTTACGAGAAAATCTGGATTATGGACGATGATACTATCTGTACGCCAAATGCCTTAGAGATGCTTTTAAGGGCAGATGAAGATCTTAATGGTGAGTATGGATTTATATGCAGTGATGTTAAGTGGACAGATGGTTCTCCATGTGCAATGAATGTTCCAAACATAGATAACAAGTGGATTCAAAGTACAGATGTACTTCAAAAAGGTTATATAAGATGCACTCAGTGCTCTTTTGTTTCATGCTTTTTCAAAGCTTCAGTTGTTAAAGAAGTAGGACTTCCTATTAAGGAGTTTTTTGTATGGGGAGATGATGCGGAATATACTAAGAGAATTAGTGATATTTATCCTTCATATTTTGTTCCACAAAGTCAGGTTGTTCATAAGATACACAGTAACATTCCTACAGATATTTCTAAGGATTCTCCAGACAGACTTTTTAGATATCAGTTTTCTTATAGAAATATGTATTATGTAAATAAAAAACAGGGAAATAAGCTGTCCATGGTAATGTTCTATTATGGAGTGTTCCTTGATATTAAGAAAATTTTAAGGGGAAATGTTCCTGGAAAAGGTAAGAAAATCAAGATCATTTTAAAGAGTGTTCGACAGGGAATTAAATTCAATCCTAAGATTGAATACGTAGATTAAGTATGTAACGGAGGCTTTTATGAAGCATGCTATTTTAATATGTACTCATAATAATGAGGAAATTACATCAAAGCTTTTGTCATTATATGATGACGAGAACATAGATTTTTATATTCATGTAGACAGAAAAAGTGAAAACTTTAGATTTGATATTTTGAATAATGTATGCAAATACTCAAAGGTACATTTTATTGAGAGAATAAGTGTTTACTGGGGAACTTACAGTCTTATTGACTGTACTGTTAGGCTTCTCGAGGCGGCAGTTAAAACGGGATATGATTATTATCATCTTATTTCAGGATGTGATGTTCCTTTTTATACTAAAAAGGAATTTCTTAATTTCTTTGAAAAACATAATGGCGATCAGTTTGTTGAATACTCACTCGATGAGATTTTTGAGTCGCAGAATATTATTGAAAGAGTTAAGTATTATCATGTTTTTGTTAAGGCTACACGTGTTAAGAATGCTTTAATTAGAAAGCCACAGACGTTTATTAGGAATATTTATCTTAAACTTCAGAAAACTTTCCATATGGGCAGAAAAATAGATTTTACTGTAAAATATGGTTCAGAGTGGTTTGATATAACAGATTCTTTTGCAAAATATATTATATCTAAGAAAGAATGGATTCGGTCAGTATTTAAGTTGACATGTTGCGGTGATGAGATTTTTCTTCAATCACTTTTATATAATTCTAAGTTTAAAGATACTAACTATTTTGAAAAAGAGAACGATGGCATTCTTAAGGCACCAAGATATGTAGACTGGGATCGTGGTCAGCCTTACACCTTTACAAATAATGATTTTGATGAAATTAAATCAGTTAAGAATTGTTTATTTGCCCGCAAGTTTGACTACAAAACAAACAAAGATATTGTAGATGGTATGTTTAAATATTTGGAGGATAAAGAAGATGAAGTATGATTATCTTATAGTCGGATCAGGACTTTTTGGTGCAACATTTGCATATGAAGCAAATAAAAGAGGCAAGAAATGTCTTGTTATAGATAAGCGTGAAAATATTGGTGGTAATATTTTTACTGTTGAGCAGGAAGGCATTAATGTTCACAAATATGGTGCTCATATTTTCCATACATCTGATGAGTATATTTGGGATTATGTTCAGCAATTTGCTAAGTTTAACAGATACACTAACTCTCCTATAGCTGTTTATAAGGATGAAGTTTACAATATGCCTTTTAACATGAACACATTTAATAAGATGTGGGGGGTTAAGACTCCTAAGGAAGCTAAGGACATGATTGATGCTCAGATTAAAGAATCTGGAATTACAGATCCTAAGAATTTAGAAGAGCAGGCGATTTCTTTAGTTGGGAAAGATATTTATGAGAAGCTTATTAAAGGTTATACAGGAAAACAGTGGGGGAAACCTTGTAGTGAACTTCCAGCCTTTATTATTAAGAGGCTTCCAGTTAGATTTACTTATGATAATAATTATTTCAATGATCTGTATCAGGGAATACCAATTGGCGGATACACACAGATAATTGAGAAGATGCTTGATGGCTGCGATGTTAAACTTAACTGTGATTTCTTTGAAAATAAAGAAGAACTTGAAGGGATGGCTGACAAGATTCTTTTTACAGGTATGATTGATCAATATTATGATTACTGCTACGGCGAGCTTGAGTACAGAAGTTTAAGATTCGAAAATGAAGTGCTCGATATGGATAATTTCCAGGGCAATGCTGTTGTTAATTACAACGAGTATGAGGTTCCATATACAAGAATTATTGAGCACAAACATTTTGAGTTTGGTACTCAACCAAAAACTATTATTACAAGAGAGTATCCAACACAGTGGAAAAAGGGTGATGAACCTTATTACCCAATTAATAATGATAAAAACAACCAAATTTTTGCTAAATATAAAGTTCTTGCAGATAAGGAAGAGAATGTTATTTTTGGCGGAAGACTTGGTATGTATAAATATTTCGATATGCACAATGTTATTGTGGAAGCATTAAAATGTGTAGAAAATGAGGGTATATAATGACATTTAAAGTTAAATCAGTAAAGTTTAATTTTATTATGAATTTTATAATGACAGCATCATCTATATTATTTCCTCTTATTACGTTTCCGTATATTTCAAGAACACTTTTAGCGGCAGGAAGCGGAGCTGTTTCTTCTGCAGCATCAGTTGTATCTTATTTTTTGATGTTCGCGTCTTTAGGTGTTCCAACATATGGTATACGTGCCTGTGCTAAGGTGAGGGATGACAGAGAGGAACTGTCTAAGACTGTCCAGGAACTTCTTATTATAAACACAGCAACTACTATAATTGTGTATGTGGTATTTTTTGCAATGCTTGCAGTGGTACCTAAGTTCCATACAGAAAGAACTCTTCTTATAATCAGTGGATTTGCAATTATACTTAATGTTATCGGTGTTTCATGGCTTTATAGTGCACTTGAGGAATATGCATATATTACAAGCAGAACTTTATTATTTAAAGTCTTGTCTATAGTTCTTATGTTTATGTTTGTCAAAAATCCTAATGATTATATTAAGTATGCAGCGATTAGTGTATTTGCCGGTGGAGGATCTTTCATTCTTAACTTTATAAGAATGCATAGATATGTTGATTTTAAGAAGACAGGACCATATGATTTTAAGAAACATTTAAAACCTATTTTAGTATTTTTTGCCACATCTGCAGGTATTAGTGTTTATACAAATCTTGATACTGTAATGCTCTGGCTTATGAAGACTAATACAGATGTTGGATATTATGCGGCAGGAATTAAGGTTAAGGTACTTCTTACAATGCTTGTTACTTCACTTGGTACAGTACTTTTACCACGTTTGTCTTATTACATTGAAAAGGGAAATAAGGAACAGTTTTATAAGATGACATCTAAGGCATGTAACTTTGTTATGATTCTGGGCATGTCAGTTACTGTTTATTTTTTTATGTTTGCAAAAGAGTCTATTTTATTTTTAGCAGGTCCTGACTTTGAAGGAGCCATTGCACCTATGAAGATTCTTATGCCTACAGTTCTTCTTATAGGACTTTCTAATGTTACAGGTATCCAGGTTCTTACTCCAACGGGACGTGAGACTAAGGTTCTTTACTCAATAATTGCAGGAGCAGTTACAGATTTTATTCTTAATCTTCTTCTTATTCCTGCTTATGCAGCAGACGGTGCATCAGTTGCAACTACTATTGCTGAAATGATAGTACTTGCTGTACAGTGTTATTTCTTAAAAGATGAATTTAAGATGATAATATCAGATATAAGTTTTAAGAAGATTTTTATTGCAATGTGTTTATCTACAGTTGCAGCTAAGGCTGTAAGTCTTATTGGTTTCGGAAGTCTTTTTATGACTCTTGCAACTACAAGCGTGGCATTTTTTTTAGTTGATTTTATGTGCCTTATTGTAATGAAAGAAAAGTTTGTAATGGAGATTATAGATTCTTTGTTGCGAAGATGAAATATTGATCTGGAAAGGATAAATTGTGTTTAGTACATATAAAAAAAGATTAAAAGATTATATTTCAAATCATCCAGTCATATCATCAGTAGTGATTAACAGTGCATTTCTGTTAATTACTATGAATTTCTGCGAAGTTAAATATGAGACATCAGATGATTTTATTATGTCTGCAATTATTTCTGGGGTGTACGGTGGTGTTCATGATCCTCATCTTATGTTTATTAATGTTTTGTGGGGATATCTTTTGTTACCTTTTTATTATTTAGTTCCATCAATAAACTGGTATCTTGTTTCTTTACTTTTTGTTTCTCTTATGTCTTTTACAGCAATGACTTATATTGTTTTAAAGCAAAACGGAGTAAAGACAGGCTTGTTTTTTGCATTTTTCATTTTCGTATTTTTGGGAACTGACAGTTATATTATGTTTCAGTTTACAAAGACTGCAGCAACAGCCGTTATGGCGGGAAGTTTATTGTTTATAAACGCTCTTAGAAATGTGAATAAGTTTAACAAAAAAGAGCTTATATGTGGAGGAATTCTTGCTGTTGTTGGAACTATGATTCGCTTCAATGCTTCCTATGTAGCAGGAGGATTTATTCTTCTTATTCTTGTATATGGTGCAATAAGATTTAAAAGAGAAGGAATATCTTTTAGTAAGAAACATATTTTAAAAGTTGTTACTTCAGGAGCTGTTTTAATTGCTATTGTTTTTTCGTTAAAGGCAGCGGACAGTTTTATATATTCTTCTAATGATGATTATAAGTTTTACAAAGAATACAATCATGTAAGAGGTCTTATATTAGACAGACCAAGTTATGATTACAGTGTACTCAAAGATAGGTACGAAGAAGCAGGATTATCTGAAAATGACTACTTCCTTTTAAGAACATGGAATTTTGGGGATTCTGATTTTTATACATTAGATCGAATGGAAGATGTTGTAGATATTCTTAATGAGAATCAGTCAAAGTTAAGATTAAGTCCTTATTATATTAAAGATGCTTTATGCGACAGAGGGTATACTTCTTATCCTATAATATGGGCTTCAATACTTCTTCTTATAGTAACGTTAATTTTTATAAACATATGCTGGCTGTTTCCAGTAGCATCAGTTGGACTTGGAACAGCATATATTCTTTTATTTGCTGCTCTTGGAAAGATGGTGTACAGAGTAGAGTATAGTGTTATTTTATGTTCTATATTTGCCATTTTATATATGTGGCGCAAGGAAGATTTTATCTTTGTTGATAACGATAAACATGTAAGAAAGGTGTTTTCTGTATTTGCGATATGCCTTTTAGTGTTTGTTTCTCCTGTGTTTCTTATGGCTAAACAGGGAAAAAAACTACAAAATGAAGAATATACTCATTTTATACAAGATAAATTTTACGAATCGTGGTATTATGATTATAATCGTCTTCGTACAGCTACTGTTAATGACAATGCCTATAAGGCATTAAAAGATGAAATAATCAGTAATCAGGATAATTATTATTTCATTAGTTTTAATACAGCAGTACAGGTGTTATATTTCGGAGATAATCCGTTTATAAATAATTTTGATAAATATCCATCTAATGCGTCATTCTTTTCAGGTGTAACAGTTAATTTTCCACTGCTTATAGATAACCTTTCAAAGAATGGGATAGATAATCCAATGAAGAGTCTTGCTGATAATAATGTTTATCTTATTGATAATATATATCAGGAGTACATATTTGAGTTTATAAAGGAACATTACTATCCTGATGCTAAGATGAGTTTATACAAAAACCTGGATGGTTTTAACATATGGAAGATTTCAGCAGAGTAATAGTTATAGTAAAAAAGAGGAGAAAAAGATGATTAATTTTAATGTACCACCAGTAACTGGGAATGAAATGAAGTTTATTGAAGAGGCTATTAAATTAGGTAAGATATGTGGTGATGGTCAGTTTACTAAGAAATGTTCTAAGTGGCTTGAAGATAGTACAGAATCTAACAAAGTACTTCTTACAACATCATGTACTCATGCTCTTGAAATGTCAGCAATTCTTACAGACATTAAACCAGGGGATGAGGTTATTATGCCTTCTTATACATTTGTTTCTACAGCAGATGCATTTGTACTCAGAGGAGCGAAGGTTGTTTTTGTAGATATCAGACCTGATACAATGAATATTGATGAGAATCTTATTGAGGATGCAATTACTGATAAGACTAAAGCAATTGTTCCAGTACATTATGCAGGTGTTGCATGCGAGATGGATAAGATTTGTGATATAGCAAAGAGACACGGCCTTTATGTTGTTGAAGATGCAGCACAGGGGATGATGTGTTCTTACAAAGGAAAAACTTTAGGTACAATCGGAGATTACGGATGCTACAGTTTCCATGAGACAAAAAACTACAGCATGGGTGAAGGTGGAGCACTTCTTATTAAAAATCCTAAGAATGTTCAGTTAGCTGAGATTATTCGTGAAAAAGGAACTAACAGAAGTCAGTTCTTTAGAGGAGAGATTGATAAATACACATGGATGGAAGCTGGTTCTTCATACCTTCCAAGTGAATTAAATGCAGCTTATCTCTGGGCTCAGCTTGAAAGAGCCAAGGAAATTTATGACGACAGAATGAGTTCATGGGATGCTTACTACGAAGGATTAAAGGAACTTGCAGACAAGGGATATATTGAACTTCCTACAGTTCCAGAAGGATGCGTTCACAATGCTCACATGTTCTATATCAAAACAAAGAATCTTGATGAGAGAACAGAACTTATTAACTTCCTTAAAGAAAGAGATATTAAGACAGTATTCCATTATATTCCACTTCACAGTGCACCAGCTGGTAAGAAACTTGGTGTATTCCATGGTGAGGATAAATATACTACTAAAGAGAGTGAAAGACTTTTAAGACTTCCTATGTACTATGGTCTTAAGAGAAGCGACGTTGAACTTGTTATTGAGAATACTAAGAAGTTCTACGAAAAGTAATTTATATAGTGATTATAAGAACAGGAGAATTTAATCGTGAAAAGATTAATGGTAATTGCAGGGGGAACATGGCAGATTCCTATTATTAAGAAGGCTAAAGAATTGGGTTATGAAGTTTTAAATTCAAATTTATATGAGGATTCACCAGGATTTGAATTTTCTGATTTCACAGCTGTAAGTGATGTAAGAGATAAAGAAAAGAACCTTGAATTTGCTAAACAGTATGACATAGATGGGGTTCTTACAGATCAAAGTGATATTGCAGTTCCAACAGTTGCATATGTTGCAGAGAATACAGGATGTAAAACTATTGGAAGCGATATGGCTCAGTTATTTACTAATAAATTTAAAATGCGTGAATTCTGTAATAAAGAAGGATTCGCCGTACCAGAGTATAGATTGTGTACAACAAAGGAAGAAGCTTTAGATTTCTTTGAGAATTTGAATGCAAAAGCTATTATTAAACCTCTTGATTCTCAGTCAAGTAGGGGAATTTACGTTATTGAAAATAAAGAAGATATAGAAGAGAAATTTGACTTATCTATGTCATTTACAAGTACTAAGAAGTATGTTCTTATTGAGAGATATATTACAGGTACAGAGTTTACTGTTGATGGCATTGTAATTAATGGTAAACATCATACACTTGCAATATCTGAAAAAGCTCATTTTGCATATAATAAGAATATTGCATCTGAGCTTTTCTTCTCATATAACAATGATAAGTTTGACTATGATGAAATAAGAAGATGTGATGATGCTCTTGTAGAGCGAGCAGGTCTTCCATTTGGTCTTACACATGCAGAGTACAAATATGAAGATGGCAAATTCTATCTTATAGAAATTGCTGCACGTGGAGGCGGTACTAAGATTTCTTCAGATATTGTACCTTATCTTTCAGGTATAGATAATTACGAGTTCCTTATTAAATCAGCTCTTGATGAAGAAATTGACAGAAATCTCAATTTTAATGTTTCAGATGAAGATAAGAAGAAATGTGCTGTTCTTAAATTTCTTGATATTGAGTCTAAAGGAAAGAAGATTAAGAGTATTAATGGCGTAGATGAAATTAAAAATATGCCTCATGTTGTTGATTTTAGTCTTGAGTTTGATATTGGAGATGTTGTTACAAAGGCTGAGGATGACAGATCAAGAGTTGGATACTTTATAGTATGCGCACCTGACAGACAGAGTGTTATTGATACATCCATAGCTATAAAAGATACATTGAAAATAGAATTTTTTGAATAGGGAGAAGGCGGTATGAGTACAATAAAAGAACAGATAATTGAAAAAATAAGATGTAATCGTATTTCTACTACAGAAGTTGCTGACTGCCTTGGAAAAACTGGTGTATTTAGCAATTCATATACAGTTAACCGTGGCCATTTTGCAGTTGGAAATGTTAAATGGGTTTATGCTTACAATGAATCAAACTGGAGTATACATGAGCAGGTAAGAGATGTTCAGAAAGGCGATGTTGTTTTAATCGAAGCGTTTGACTGTAACGACAGAGCAATCTTAGGCGAGCTTGTTTCAAAGTTTATGCTTCTTTATAGAGAGGCTGTTGCTGTTGTAACTAACGGATATTTAAGGGACGGTAATGATCTTATTAAACAGAACTATCCAGTATGGTGTAAAGGATTTACTCCAGTAGGATGTTTTAATAAAAAAATCGATGAGCCTCTTGATAAAGAGATTTATGAATCACATAAAGAAATGTACGATGAAAGTATTGCAGTATGTGATGATACGGGAGTTGTTATTATTACTAAGGAATTCCATACAGAGGAATTTCTTGCCAAATTAGACTTTATTGAAGAGCAGGAAGACATCTGGTTTGAATGCCTTGATAGAAAAAAATGGGATACATATGACATTGTTTGTATGAAGAGATATAAAGAGGAAGAGTAAGATGCATAAGTATGTCATATTCGGGGCATCATATTTTGCAGAAATGCTGGCTTATTATGTTGAGAAGTACGACGATGTTGATGTTTTGGCATATACCGTTGATAGAAAGTATATTGACAAAAGTGAGATATATGGTAAGCCTTTAGTTGCATTTGAAGATCTTGATAAGTTATATGATATGTCCAATGTGTATGTGTTAATTGCACTTGGATATAAAAATATGAATGATATTCGAAAAGCAAAGTACTTAGAAGCCAAAAGTAAAGGATATAAGATTGCAGGATTTGTTCATCCTGAAGCTTACATTGAGAAATGTGATATGGGCGAGGGAAATATTATTCTTGAAAGAGTTAATATAGGACATGGAGTGCGATTAGGAAACTGTAATATTTTATGGAACAGTGCTGTTATTCAGCATGACTGTGACATTAGCGATTTTAATTTTATCGCAGGTGGATCGGTGTTTGGTGGAAAAGTAACAGTGAGGGATAACTGTTTTTTTGGATTAAACTGCACAATCAGAAGTGCAATTACTGTTGAGAATTATACATTAGCCGGAGCAGGGTGTTATGTAAGTAAATCAACAGAAAGCAATTGTGTATATGTTCCAGAAAGAACAAAAATGCTTGAAGGAAAAATTTCGAAAGACTTTATGTGATAGATTGGAGCCGTATTATGAAAAAAGAATCAGTTAAAAAGAAAAATAAAAATCTAGACAGATTACTAAGATATGTTCTTATTGCGTGTATTTTCATGTATCCATTTATTCATACATTCATTGGTATGGATTTAGGTGATACAGGATACCATTTATTTGCATTTGAGAACTTATACACACAGCCTGAGTTTTTAAGTTTCACATCATATTTTACTAATGTTATAGGTTATTTATGGATGAAGTTCTTTGGAGGACTTGGTTTATGGGGACTTAATCTTTTAGAGGTTGGCGTTGAGATGCTTATTGCATTTATTGTATATAAGATATTTGCACCATGGATTGGCAGAAAAGTTACTCTTGCAGGTATATTAATAGCTGTCCTTGCATCAGATACATATCTTAATGTATTTAACTATCATCAGTTTAATGTACTTCTTATAACATTAATTGTTTGTATGGAATTTAAAGCTGTTGTAAAAGATAAGGCATTATATTCATGTTTTGCAGGTCTTGCATTTACTGCAGTAGTATTTTCAAGATCAGGTAGTGTTACAGTTTTTGTAACTTTAGTTGTTTACGTTTTATGGTATCTTTTCAATGATAAAGATTATAAATTCATTTTAAAACATGTTTTTAGTTTTATAGGTTCAGCAGGAGTTATGTTACTTGGATTTGTAGGTCTTTTATTTGGAACAAATCAGTTACAGTTTTACCTTGATAATGTTTTAAGGCTTAAAGGTCTTGCATCTGGAACAGGAAGTTACGGGATTGGAAGTCTTCTTGAAACATTTATATGTGGTAACTTAGATGCTATGGCATCAGGATGTTTATTCTTAACAGCATTCTTATTTATTCTTATTGCAATTACTGTTATTTCAAAAAATTCAGATGTTAAGAAGAGAATAGTTAATGTTCTTGTTGGAGTTGTACTTTTAATTATAGGTGGATATCAGCTTATATATGCTTATAATGTTAATCCTGTTCCATCATGGCCACAGATGACAACAGGACCATCTTTTACAATAGGTGTTATGTATGTTGTCGCTATTGCATGTCTTTTAGTAAATCTTTATAGTGAGCATGGAAAAATAGAAATTGCATTTTTAACTATTATTTCTATTTTATTACCACTTCTTACAATTGCTGGATCTAACACTGGTACGAAACATGTTATTCTTGGTATGTGGATGATTGCACCTATATGTGTATATACTATATATCAGATGGTTACAAGTAAAGAAGTGTTAAAGTTCATACACAGAGTATTTGCAAAGATTTCATTAAATGTAAAGAGAGGACATGTACTTATTGCTTTAGGTATTGTTGCTTTGGCATTTTTTGGTAAATTTGGACACATGCTTTACCATACAACTAACTTTGACAGCGTAAGTAGACATTCACTTAACAGCTTTGTTGATAATGACAAAGTTAAATGGATTCGTACAACTAAGAACCAGGCGGATTCAGTGAATGGTGTTTTAGAGGAACTTGAAAAAGTTGACGAAGACAGACCGCTTATGGTATTTGGCGGATCATTAATGTTCTATGCAATGACAGAAAGAGAATCTTTCGTTCAGCCATGGGTAAGTAATGACGTTTATGATAACGAACTTCTTAAAGAAGATCTTAAGAGAAGAAATACTGGAAATGATAGTCTTCCAGCAGTAGTATATTGTAGAACTAATAACTATTATGGATTCTACGATGAAAAATACAGCACACTTATTAATGCCCAGATGTCATCTGATTTTGGTGGTAAGAAACAGATTTTCCTTGATTTCCTTGAGGATAATAAGTATAAGCTTTCTTATGCTAATAATTATTATGTTGTGCTTCTTCCTGAAAACCTTGTTACTGAAGGTGACGGGGAGTATCGTTCATATATGGTATATGAATAAGATTTATTATAGGAGAGTAAAATGAAAATTTCATTTGTTATACCTTGCTACAATTCATCTAAGAACATTGAAAAAGTAGTCAAGGAAATAGAAGATACAGTAAAAACAAGACAAGGATATGATTATGAGATTATTCTTGTTAATGATTATTCAAAGGATAATACTGCAGATGTTATAAGCAGGATGGCAAGATCAGATAAGCATATAAAAGCTGTTCTTTTATCAAGAAACTTCGGTCAACCAAGTGCGCTTATGGCAGGTTTTAGTTATGTTACAGGAGATTATATTGTTACATCTGACGATGATGGTCAGACTCCGATAAATACTGTATATGATATGATAGATAAACTCGAAAACGAGAAATATGATGTTATCTGTGCTAAATATATGGAAAGAGAGCAACCTTCTTTATTTAGACGATTTGGAACTCTCATTAACATGAAGATGACTAACTGGTTAATTAAGAAACCTAAAGATGTTTACATGTCAGCATATATTTGTGCAAGACCTTTTGTTATAAGAGAGCTTCTTAAATACAAGAATGCATATCCTTACCTTGCAGGTCTTATTCTTCGTGTTACACATAATATTGGTAATATTGAGACAAAGCAGAGAAGCAGAAATTCAGGAAATTCAAACTACGGCATTAAGAAACTTATGAAGTTATGGCTTAACGGATTTACAGCATTTTCTGTTAAACCACTTAGAGTTTCAGTTCTTATTGGTGTTGCTTGTTCAGGTGTTGGATTTATAACAGCTATTGTAACTATAATTCGTAAGCTTATTAATATGAATATTCAGGCTGGATGGAGCTCAATGTTTTCAGTTATTCTTATAATTGGAGGAATGATTCTTCTTTCACTTGGAATGATTGGCGAGTATGTTGGTCGTATTTATATGTGTATAAATGACGCGCCACAGTTTATAGTTAAAGATTGTGTTGGATTTGATAGTGACTCTGTAGAAGTTGTTGAGTGTAAGAGGGAAGATACTGATGAAGAAGTTAAATAGTAATATTTCAAATGTGGGAGGATCTGCTTCAGTTTCACTTATGCAAAAGAGCGCCATGCTTAAGGCTTCAGGCGCTCAAGTAACTGATATGGCAGGTGGTGAACCTGATTTTGATACACCATATATAATTAGAAAGGCAGCTATAGAATCTATTGAAATGGGACATACTCATTACGCAGTTGGAAAAGGAATACCACAATTAAGAGAGGCTATAGCGCACAAGCTTTTAGTTGATAACGGTATTGAAACATGTGCAGACAATGTGATTGTTACTCCGGGTGCAAAGTATAGTGTATATATGGCTGTTGCGGCAGTAGTAAATCCTGGCGATGAAGTTATTATCCTGGCTCCTCACTGGGTGTCATATATTCCGATTGTTAAACTTTGCGGTGGAATTCCTGTCATTGTAAATCTTGATTATGAAGAAAATTATAGAATAAGTAAAGAAAAGATTATGGATAAGATTACGGATAAGACAAAGCTTATGATTATCAATTATCCTAATAATCCAACAGGACATATCCTTCATAAAGACGAGGGGGATGTTCTTAAAGAGATAGTATCTGATACAGATATTTTCGTCCTTTCAGATGAAATATATGAAAAGATTATATTTGATGGAAAGAAGAGTATTAGCCTTGGATCTATAAAGGAGATTGCAGATAATGTTATAACAGTTAACGGTTTTTCTAAGTGTACCGCTATGACAGGATGGAGAATAGGTTATGTCTCAGCATCTACTGAAGTAGTTGGTGCTATGTATAAAGTATTCGTTCATTCAATAACAGGTGTTTGTACTTTTATTCAGGAAGCAGCAGTAGAGGCTTTTAAGTGCAATGAAGAAATAGAAAAGATGGCCTTAGAATATAAAAGACGTAGAGATTATCTTGTTAGCGAATTAAGCGGATTAGACGGAATTAAAATAGGTGAACCTGAAGGGACATTTTATTTATGGCTTTGCATTGATACAGATAAAAGCGCAACTGAGATTTCTGCAGAACTTTTAGAAAAATACCAAATCTGTGTTGTACCTGGAAGTGCATATGGTGAAGAAAAAGGTGTATATATAAGATGTTGCTTTGCAACGGATAATGAAACATTAAAGAAATTTGTGGAGAAATTCAAAAAGTATTTGTCGAATAAATAATACTAAACGTGGACGTGATTATTTATTTGATTACAATCTTTTTATATTTCGATTTTAAATATTGATACTGTGAAATTGACTTGTAGCTTTAATATATGACATAATATAAACAAATTTCGAATAAAATGAGACATGGAAGGAAAATAGCATGAGTTGGATAAAAAATAATATTAATACAATTCTTATTGTAATTGTTATATGCAGTATGTCAATTGGAGGCGGTTATTTTGTAGTATCATCTTTTACTGTTTTAATACCATTGGCGTTGACTTATCTACTTCTGATTTATACTGATAAACATATAAGGGTGTCTGTAGACGTTAAATTTATAGCTGTTGTTCTTATGTTGGGTATGTATTTAGTATCTTCTTTATGGGCTGTAGATTCTGGAACAGCACTGATGGGGGTGGTAAAGTTTAGTCCTGTTTTACTTTTTATGCTTGTATTATATTATTCAGTAGATAAGGAAAAAATAATTGAGATTATTCCAGCAGCTGGTTTTGTTATGACAGTTATTTCTGTTGTAATGATGCAGTTTGATATGTTTAAGCCATATGTGCTTGTGGCGGGAAGACTTGCTGGATTTTACCAGTATCCTAATACATATGCATTATTAATGTTGGTATGTATTATTATACTTAGTTTTGATTTAAAGAAATCAGAAAAGACTGACTGGATTAGTATTGTTTTTCTTATTACAGCATGTGTTGGAATATATTTAAGTGGAAGTAGAATTGTATTTGTGCTGACAATTGTATATGCAGTATATTTCTTGGCTAAGAACAGCAGAAAGACTAAGATTGCAGTGATATCTTTATCAGGAATTATAGTTGTATCAGTAGTTTTATCAACTCTTTCTAATGATGGTGTTATGCATCTTTTCTCTTCTAACTTAAGTACTTTATGGGGGCGTCTTCTCTATTATATGGATGCTTTACCATACATATTAAAGCACCCATTTGGTATAGGATATATGGGATATGCATTTGTACAGGGTGAATTTCAAACAGGTGTATATACAGTATTAAATATACATAATGAATTATTACAGCTTATGCTTGATATTGGATGGATTCCGGCTATTGTATTTTATGGTGCTATTATAAAGTCTATATTCTCTAAGAAATTACAAAAGAGAGATAAACTTGTTATTACATTTATTGCATTACATAGTATTCTGGATTTTGATTTCCAGTTTATTTCAATATTATTTATATTAGTTCTTTTCCTTGAAGATAAGGAAATAAAGGAGTACAGTATATCAGGATTTAGTAAAGTTACAGCTACGATTGTAACTGTTGGTTTACTCTTCATATCATTTAAAGTGGGCGTTTCAGAATTCTTTAATGTTACAAGGAAATATGATAAAGCAATCGAAATGTATTCAGGAAATACAATGGCTAAAATTAATAAGCTTTATAATTTAGATGATGATAAGGAAATAGAAGAAACTGCAAGAGATATTTTAAACTCTAATACTAAAGTTTCAGAGGCATATAGTAGTCTTGCGAGAGTTGAATTTGCTAAAGGTAATGTAGAGGAATATATTGCAAATAAGGATAAAGCACTTGTTTTAAATCCATATGAACTTGAAGAATATGAGGAATATGTTGATGTTCTTTGTTACTGTATCGATGGATATGACAGTATAGGTGACGACGGTAGCAAGAAGAGATGTCAGGAGAAGATTAAAGAGATTCCTAAAGTATTAAAGAGTGTGGAAGAAAGAACAAGTAAACTTGGATGGACTATAAAAGACAATCCAAGAGTTCGTTTATCTAGTGAACAAATGGAAATGATCGAAGAGGCAGTGAATAAATAAAATGAATAAGAAACAAATACTCGGTATTATTACGTTGGCTATTGCTGTGATTGCTATTGTTGTAATAGGAACTAGAAAAGAAAAATACGTAACATTTACAGATGTAGATGGGAATGAAATCGGATATGTAGTAATTGAAGATCAAAAGATTAAAATAGAATGTGATGATTCTGTATGGTCATACATTGACATAGCTACGAGAGAAGCTTTAGATGTACTTGGATACAGTGTTGACGATTCAAAAGCAATTAAAGAATTTGTTGAGTCTGAAGTGAAGATAGAAACTTATATGGATAAAGAGATAGTGGATGCTATACATGAAGGTTATGAGGCTAATCAAAATAATGTAAGAAATGCCGAGTTTGCATCAGTAATAACCGATGTTAATGGGTGTGTCAAAGGCTGTTTTAGTATGTCCGATCAAACAGTTAGTACCAATAATGTTGTACGAAAGACATATGCAGGATCAACAATAAAGCCAATTAGTGTGTATGGTCCTCTTATTGAAATGAAGAGTGCAGACATGGATACTTTGTACTATGACAAACCTTATTCTTATATTTTAGATGAAAATAATAAGAAGGTTCCATGGCCTAAAAACACAGGCAGATATACAGGTGAAGAGATTACACTTGAAGAAGCAGTTAAGAAATCTAATAATGCTGTGGCAGTAAGGGCTTTAAAAGACTTAGGAGTAGACATATCTTTAGATTACCTTGAAAACAGTTTTGGTTTAGATGTAAGTAGCGAAAGAGAACTGTATAAGGAAAAAGGTGAAGATGAAATATTAGGTAAGGTAGCTTTAGGTTATTTAGATAGTGGTGTGTCAGTTTATAAAATGACAGAGTGCTATCAGCCATTTGCCAATGGTGGTGAAATATATCCACTTCATTGCATTGAAAGTATTAAAAGTGAAGAAGGAGAAGATATATATCATCAGAATCTTACAAGTAAAAGAGTTTTTTCAGAAGATACGGCATATAAAATGAATAGAATTTTAAAAAGTGTTGTGTCAGAAGATGGAACAGCGGATAAAGCATGTATTGAGGGGGATGATATATGTGGTAAAACAGGTACAACAGAGAATAACAAAGATAACTGGTTTATAGGATTTACATCAGAATATATATGTTCAGTATGGTATGGTCAGAGCAATGTGCCAATAAATTCAAATGAAGCTGATGTGATTTTTAAAGATATCGTATCAGGAATAAGAATAGATGCAAATTAAGTATTTAATAAGTAGGTAGATACTTAAAGCTTATATTTGCTCTAAATAAATTTAATGCTTTTAAAGGGAGGAGAAAGGATGACAAAGTTAGAAAAAAGATTTTTAAGCTTTACTTTAACTGTTGTTATGGTGATTTCGACAATGTTCAGTTTTGATTTTACTGTTAAAGCAGAGTCAAATGAAGTGATTGAAAGTAACGTTGAAGAAGGGGAAGAAACTGTAGCAGCAGATTTAGATGGAAAGGAGGTAGCAGATAACCAGACAGTAGATGTAAATGCAGTTGAAGAAGAAACACCTATAGAAGAAGCAACAGAAGAAGTACTTGCTGAAGAAGTTGTAGAAGAAGCATCAGCATCTGCTCAAGCTGGCACAGAAAACTACAAGTATAATGTTGTAGGTATCAATGAGATATCTATTACAAAATACATAGGGGCAGACCAAAATGTAGAAATTCCAAAACAGCTTGATGGCAAAAAAGTTACAACAATTGGAAAGCTTGCTTTTGCTGATACTAATGTAGTCAATGTTGAGATTCCAAATACAGTAACCAATATTCAATATTGTGCGTTTGCGAGTATTGATGGTTTAAACAAGGTTTCATTCGAAAATAATAGTAAGCTTAAGAAAATCGAAGATGAAGCTTTTGGAAGATCAACATTAAGTGAAATAGTAATTCCAAATGGTGTAGAAGAAATCGGAAAGGCTGCGTTTGTGAACACCAATATACAAAGTATAGTATTACCGGATAGTGTAAAAAAAATAGGTGAATATTGTTTCGCTTATACAAAAAGTTTAAATGATGCCCACTTAGGAAATGGAATTAATGTAATAGAAGACGGTTTGTTCGGGAACTCAGGTCTTAAGAATGTAAATATTCCAACAAGTGTTACACGAATTGGTATGTATGCTTTTGTTGATACAAACCTTGAAGAGATAATTATCCCCAATACTGTTATGAATATGGGAGGGGGGACATTCGAATACTGTAGAAAGTTGAAAAAAGTAACTTTAGGTGAACGCTTAATAAGTATCCCATGGAAGTGCTTTCTGAATACAGCAGTTGAATCCATTACTATTCCTAAAAGTGTAAAACGTATTGAAGAACAAGCTTTTGAAAACACAAAATTAAAAGAAATAGTAATACCAGATACAGTTATTGAGATGGAGTTCGGTGCTTTTAATGAATGTAAGATGCTTAGTAAGGTTGTCATAAGTAATGCTCTTACTTATGTAGCACATAATGCTTTTTCGGGAACTGCAGTAAAAGATGTTACAATAGGAAATAAAGTTAAAACACTTGAATGCTATTCATTTAAAGATTGTAAAGAACTTACAGCAATAGATATTCCAGACAGTGTTACACGAATTGAGTATGGCGTTTTCCGCGGGGATACAAAACTTGAAAATATCAAATTTCCTAAAAATCTTGAGATGATAGAAGAGCAGGCACTTACAGGAACAAAGTGGTTTGCAAATCAGTCAAATAATAACCCAGTGTATGTTCAAAACATATTCTATAATTTCAAAGGAACTGTACCAAAACCAGGTAAAGTAAAAGTAAGAGCTAATACTATCGGAATTTCAGGTGAAGCTTTTATGAATCAACAGAATCTTACTGAATTAGTTATACCTGATACAGTAAAAGAAATTGGAAGAGCAGCTGCATGCAACTGTACTAATCTTAAAAAAGTGTACATTCCAGAAAGCGTAACAAAGATTGGAAAACATGCTTTTGGTTATGTATATAAGAATAGTTTCGATATTACTAAGATAGATGGTTTCGAAATACATGGTGAACCTGGATCTGTTGCGCAGCAATATGCTACAGAAAATAATATTAAATTCGTTGAAGCTAATTGGAATAATGTTACTTATGATTGGAAGAAAGTTTCTGGCAAATGGCAGTGTACAGCAACAGCTGTAAACGAGATGAACCCAGATATTAAGAAGACAGTCAGTGCTAAAGTTACATCAGTTGTTACTAAGAATCCTACATTAAAAGTAGATGGAGAGGCACTTTTTACAGCTAAGTTTCCAGTTCCATGGGCTAAGGATCAGACTAAAACAGATGTATTATCAAAAGTAAATCTAGAAGATAGTAAAGGTTTGGTGGCGCAGCCATATGGTACCAATAAGGTTCTTCTTACATGGAAGAAATCAGAAAATGCAGATGGATATATTATTTGTGGTAAAACAGCAACTGGAGAATATCATCAGATAGGAAATACTAAAAATCTGAGATATGTTCATACAAAAGCTGCAATAGAAGAATATAACTTCTACTGGGTATTTCCATATAAGAAATATGATAACGGGGTAATGGTTACAAGTAATTGTACAAAGTACGTATATGCCAAAGGAAAATGTGCAACTGTTAAGAACTTAAAAGCTTCATCACGTAAAAATGGTGTCAACCTTGCATGGGATAAAGTTCAAAATGCAGATGGATATCTTATCTATGGAATGGAAAATGGTGGAAAATATCATTATATAGGTATGACAAAGAATCAGGCAAATAAAGTATCATATTTAGATACAAAAGCCGTTAAAGGTGTATATAACTTCTATTGGGTATATGCATATGAAGAAGATGAAAATGGAAAAATGGTAGTTGGTGAGACTGCTAATTATGTGTATGGAAGTGTACTAAAATAGAAATATAAGACAATAAGTAAATGTTTTGAGGGAATAATTGCCTTTAGATGATTGTATCCTTTGAATTGTGAAAAACGTGATATAATGCTGTCTTTGACAGTTGAAAATGTAAAAAAGCGATATAAAGCCTGTGATTGATATGCTTTATATCGCTTTTTGTCTCGTAATGATAGTAAACGCACCATAGTGGGTGCCACACTCTAAGAATTATGCCACTCGCGAGAGTGGCATTAATTATTTACGACATTTTTCTTGAAGTTTATCTGACCAAGGTAAAAGCGCTTCACAAAAGCTTAGATCTGTATCATCCATGTGCTCTGGAATCTCAGTCAGTAGATATTCGAAATAGTCATATGGTTTCAAATTATTAGCTTTTGCAGTTTCAGCGATGCTATAAATAATAGCACTTGCCTCTGCTCCTGCTATAGTATCAATCATCATCCAGTTCTTCTTGCCTACATAGAAGCTTCTGATTGATTGTTCTGCGCTTTATCCTTATATGAGCATAACAGTCTTTATTGATTCTTTTACAAGACGATATCTCAAAGAAAAACAATTAAAATGTCGGCCGTTCTGTTCCGCAGAGCGGCCGTTGAAAAACGCAACAGCGACCAGTGCAGGCCGCAGAATGTATAAAATTGCGTGTAGATTCAAAATCATGACAAAAAACAAGCCACAACTGACTTAAATTGTTAACTTCCAGTTTTTTTACAACTAAAGCACCTTTAGCAGTGCTTTAGTTGTC
>SAMEA104404106__coassemble_188_pt1 | contig 76165 bp, 83 predicted proteins | sample SAMEA104404106__metabat2_high_PE_007 | metagenome-assembled genome bin SAMEA104404106 (sample SAMEA104404106) | Balaenoptera acutorostrata | reverse complement strand
GTACTTGGGGCGCAGGCCCCTGGGAGAGTAGGTCGTAGCCACGTAATCTTTTTTTTTAGCTCTGTTTTAATAAACTGTGTAAATTTACATAACCTCCGAAAATATGGTTATTATATAGTATATAACTATGTTTAGGAGGATTTTTTATGTCAAGAACTAATAATATTATTAAAGAAATATCAGAGTTAAACACTTATGAAAAGACTAGAATATTAGAATTTTTAAAGAGTAACTTGTTAACAAGTGGTATTATTAGTTCAGTAAGTGACGAAGTAGCTGAAAATAAATTTAGTATGGGGAAGGTATGCCCTTTCTGCGGTCAAGATAAAATTTCTAAGCATGGAAAATATCATGGTAAAACAGGTATTAAACAAAGATATAAATGTCAAAATCAACATTGCTACAGCTTTTTATTGGCGACATAAAATTATAGATGCTATTAGAAATTTTGTAAAAGATGGTTCATTGCAGGGAGTTGTTGAATTGGATGAAACTTATTTCCCTTTAAACTATAAGGGAAACCATACCAAGAGCTTACATTTTAAAATGCCAAGAGAATTTAGAAAGCGTGGAAAAGAAGTAAATACAAGAGGTATATCAAGAGAGTTTGCATGTGTATTATGTGGAGTAGATAGAATTGGCAACATATACTCTGGGCTTATATGTAACGGTATACCTAAGTATACTGATATAGATAGAGCTTTAGACAGTGTTATAGAGAATGGTTCGGTATTATGCACAGATATGCATAGGAGTTATATTAAATATGCCTCTACTAAAAAGCTAGAATTATATCAAATACGAGACGGAAGAAAAACTATTGGAGTATATAATATTCAACATGTAAATGCATTGCATAGCAGTATGAAAAGATGGATGTATAAATTTAATGGTGTATCCACGAAATTCTTAACTAACTATCTAGTTTGCTATAAGTGGATTCAAATTTTTAAAAGTGAAATGGAGAAGACTAAATCAAAGAAGCTTTTTATTCATGCAAACTCAACATATTCAACATCTTTAATAAAGGATTTTAAGGCTAGAGAGGCAATTTATGTATAGATGTCAAATTTAATAATTGTTATATTATATGAAACACGAGGGGAGAAAAGATGAGATTTAAACACAATTTAAAATCGTATATGCTTGTTATGATATTAGGCTTGATTGCTGGATTCATAACAAGACTTTCAGATTTATTTCCGTATGATACATTGTGGAGTCTGAGTTCGATAGCAACTTTATATGGTTTTTGGATGGTCACAACAACATTAGTTATATATTTTAGTTCTTCGAATAAAAATTCAGCTATTAATGTGTTTCTATATTTAGTTAGCATGAATTTCAGTTTTTATTTTTGGGAGGGTGTTTTTGGATTAGTTAATTCACAATTTAGTGAGACTTGTTTTATTAATTGGAGCTTATTAAACACCTATAATGTCATTGCTTTGATTTGTGCATTCATAGGATTCGTACTTTATTATTGGAATAAACAAAATAAAATCAATAGCTTTTTGTATGCTTTACCAATTAGTGGATTACTTGCGGAGACAATAGGAGTAAGCATATATTTATATAATCATCATACTTATTTAGGACAGGTTGTTTTTGATTTTCTAAGTTTTATAATATTAGGATATTGGTTTTATAAAAAAGCAAATAGTAAACTTATTTATATAATTACAATGATTATTGTATCACTCATAGGATATTTTTTAATTTACCACCCTTTTATTGGGATTTCTTAGAAAGGTTGATTTATCGATTGGGTTATAAGTTATTTTATTTATTGCTCAATTTTAACATATTACGAATTAAAAATATTAAAATAGCTAGACATTGAATAATTCAATACTTCTAGCTATTTTTATGCTTGTTTATCACGAAATTGTCTAACGAAGCCTGAATAAATAATTTTAAGAGAACATATCACAAAGGATGATAATTAAAGCATCCTTTATGTTATAAATAAATACACATTATTTTAAAACATAGCTTTTATTTTTTTAAAGTTTTATAATGAATTATAAATACAAAAGTAAAAGTTATATAGATAATAAATCATAGAAAAAACAATAAAAATTTTAAAAATTAAAGTGATATTATTGAATTTAAATTAAATTTACTAACTGTATAATTTAATAATATCCAATACTATGCAACCAAAAAATGAAGAACTACTTTATTATAGAAGTTATAATTTAAATTATCCAAAATAAAAGCACGCTTGAAAAAGATATTATTTTACAAATTAACAAATATCAAAAAAAACATTCAAAAATTAGGTAAAGTACTATATAATAATATGTATGACATTCAAAAATAAAGGAGGCAAGGAATATGATAAAGAAGTTTAATAAGATTCTTGTCGCTAACAGAGGCGAGATTGCAATAAGAATATTCAGAGCTTGTTCTGAATTAGGAATAAAAAGTGTAGGGATATACAGTAAAGAAGATAAATACGGACTTTTCAGAACTAAAGCTGATGAGTCTTATCTTATAGGCGAAGGAAAAGGCCCTATAGATGCGTACCTTGATATGGAAGGTATAATAGCACTTGCTAAGAGAAAAAAAGTAGATGCCATACATCCTGGATATGGATTCCTTGCAGAAAATGCTGAATTTGCGAGAAAATGTGAAGAAAATGGAATTACATTCATAGGTCCATCATCAGAAATAATGGATCTTATGGGAGATAAAATAAATTCAAAGAAAATAGCAAAAGAAGTAAACGTACAGACAATACCTGGTGTTGAAAAAGCTATAAAAACTGTAGAAGAAGCAAAAGAAGTTGCCAAAATAGTAGGATATCCGGTAATGATAAAAGCTTCTAACGGTGGTGGCGGTAGAGGTATGAGAATAGTTCACAGAGAAGAAGATCTTGAACTTGAATTCGAAACTGCCTGCAGTGAATCAAGAAAAGCTTTCGGGGAAGATATAATATTCATAGAAAAATATATAGAAGACCCTAAACATGTAGAAGTACAGATACTTGGAGATGAACACGGAAATGTGGTACATCTTTATGAAAGAGACTGTTCTGTACAGAGAAGACATCAGAAAATAATAGAATACGCTCCAGCGTTCTCTTTAAGTGATAAAACAAGAAAAGAACTTTGGAATGATGCAATAAAACTTGCAAAACATGTTGGATACTCAAACGCAGGTACTCTTGAGTTCCTAGTAGATAAACATGGAAATCATTACTTTATAGAAATGAATACAAGAGTACAGGTTGAACATACTGTATCAGAAATGGTAACAGGTGTTGATATAGTACAGGCACAGATACTTATAGCAGAAGGATACCCTCTTGACTGCCCTGAAATAGATATAAAATCACAGGATGATGTAAAAGTAAGAGGATACTCTATACAGTGCCGTGTAACTACTGAAGACCCTAAGAATAACTTCATGCCGGATACAGGAAAAATACAGGTATACAGAACTGGTTCAGGTTTCGGTATAAGACTTGATGGTGGTAACGGATTTACAGGAGCAAACATAAGCCCTTACTACGACAGTTTACTTGTAAAAACTATATCTTATGACAGAACATTCAAAGGTGCTATAAACAAAACATTAAGATCTATAAAAGAAATGAGAGTAAGAGGAGTTAAAACAAACGTTGGATTCCTTGTAAACGTACTTAACAATGAACAGTTCCAGGAAGGACACTGCAGTACTAAATTTATAGATGAAAACCCAGAATTATTCGATATAAAAGAAAGTAAAGACAGAGGTACAAAACTTCTTCATTATATAGGAAATGTAATAGTAAATGAAAATGCATGTGCTGAAAAACCTAGATTCGATGCTCTTCACGAACCTTGCATGAACAGAGAGGTTCCTGAAATAGAAGGAAGTAAGAGAAAACTTGAAAGACTTGGCAAAAAAGCATATATAGAAGATATAGCAAAAGAAAAGAAACTTCTTCTTACTGATACAACAATGAGAGATGCTCATCAGTCACTTCTTGCAACAAGATTCAGAACTAATGACTTCACAAAAGTTTCTGCTGCAACAGATAAATACCAGAAGGATTTATTCTCTCTTGAAATGTGGGGAGGAGCTACATACGACGTTGCATACAGATTCCTTAAAGAATCTCCATGGAAGAGACTTCAGCAGTTAAGAAGAGAAATACCAGATATAAACTTCCAGATGCTTCTTAGAGCTTCAAATGCTGTTGGATACAAAAACTATCCGGACAACGTAATAGAAGAATTCATAAAAGCATCAGCAAGAGAAGGTATAGATGTATTCAGAATATTTGACTCTCTTAACTGGGTTGAAAATATGAAACCTTCTATAACTACTGCATTAGAACAGGATAAGATAGTTGAAGGTACAATGTGCTATACAGGTGATATACTGGATAAGAGCAAGACTAAATACAATCTTGAATACTATATAAAAATGGCAAAAGAACTTGAAAGTCTTGGTTCAGATATAATAGCCATAAAAGATATGTCGGGTCTTCTAAAACCTTATTCAGCATATACTTTAATAAAAGAACTTAAAAAAGAAATAAAAGCTCCAATACATCTACATACTCACGATACAAGTGGAAATGGTGTTGCAACATGCTTAATGGCTGCAGAAGCCGGAGTAGATATAGTAGACGGTGCGCTTGAATCAATGGCAGGACTTACAAGCCAGCCTTCACTAAATGCTATAGTTGAAGCTTTAAAACATACAGAAAGAGATACTGGAGTAGATCTTTACGGATATGACCAGTTAGGAAGATACTACAAAGACCTTAGAAAAATATACAAGAGATTTGAATCAGATCTTACAAACTCTTGTGCAGAAATATACAACTTCGAAATACCAGGTGGTCAGTACACTAACCTTAAACCACAGGCAGACAGCTTAGGTCTTGTAGGAAGATTCGATGAAGTTAAAGAAAAATATAAAGAAGCAAATGAAATAGTCGGAGATATAATAAAGGTTACTCCATCATCAAAAGTTGTAGGTGACCTTGCAATATTTATGACTAAGAATAAATTAGATAAAGAAAACATATACGAAGAAGGTAAACATCTTGCATTCCCAGACTCAGTAGTTGACTACTGCAAAGGAATGATAGGACAGCCAGAAGGCGGAGTACCAGAAGAACTTTCTGAAGTAGTACTAAAAGGCGAAAAAGCAATAACAGAAAGACCGGGTTCACTTCTTACATCAGAAGACTTTGAAGGAATAAAAGAACATCTTAAAGAAAAATTCAACTTCAAGGTTGTTACAGACCTTCAGGCAATAAGTTATGCTCTTTATCCAAAGGTATATGAAGATTACCTAACTCATCTTCAGGACTATAACGATATATCTAAACTTGAAAGTGATGTATTCTTCTACGGACTTAACAAGAATGAAGAATGTGAAGTTGAAATAGAAGAAGGTAAAGTTCTTACAATAAGACTTACAGATATAGGCGAAGTAAAAGAAGATGGATACAGAACAGTTGACTTCGAACTTAACGGAATGATGAGAGCTGTTGAAATAAAAGATAACAACTACTCTGGAGCAGTTAATCATGTCGAAAAAGCTGACATGGGAGACCCTATGCAGATAGGTGCAAGTATACCAGGTAAGGTTGTAAAAATAATAGCTAAAGAAGGCGACGAAGTTAAGAAAAACCAGCCACTTATAGTAATAGAAGCCATGAAGATGGAAACAAATATAGTTGCCAAAGCAGATGGTGTAATAAAATCTATAAAGGTTGCTCAGGGAGACATGGTAGTCGACAAACAGCTTCTTATGATAATGAAAGAAAAATAAATAACACGAGTTATTACAATCAGGGTGCTTTTAAGTACCCTGATTTTTATATACGAAAAATTTTATGCTGATGTACTATATTTAAATAAATATTAATACGAAATCATATAATAAAACAAATAGAAAATCAATATACAAAATATAAATGAAATCCTATAAATAAAAATTAGCAGAATTTATTGAAAAATTAAAAACAAAGAAGGGAAAACCTATTCATATGTAGAATTTCATAAAGGTAAAGTCATTTGAATGAATAATTTAATATATAGTAAAAAATAGAAATTTATTCAACTGATAGCTTTATTTCCTGGAAAATATCCGGGAATATTTCAAAATATATTACATACAAAGGCGGGTGCGCATATGAAAGTATACGATAGCAATATGTTAAGAAACGTAGCAATATTAGGACATAGTGGATGTGGGAAAACAAACTTAATAGAAACTATATCTCACGTAGCCAATACTAAAAAAATTCCTAAACTTACTGACAAAGTTAATATGACTTACAGTATGGGATTAATACCTATAGAATACGAAGGCTATAAATTCAACCTGCTGGATACTCCGGGATACTCAGACTTCAGCGGTGACGTTATATCAGCATTAAAGGCAAGTGACGTTGCAGTAATAGTTATAGATGCCACAGACCCTCTACAGGTGGGAACAGAAAAGGCTCTTGAACTTACTGAAGGGATTCCTAAAATAATGTTCATAAACAAAATAGACAATGAAAAAGCAAGATATAAAGATGTAATAGAAATGCTTAATAATAAATTCGCACATAAAATAATAGCAATGATAAGTCCCGTTTACAGAGATAAAAAATTCATAAAACTTCACAACGTTTTCGAAAACGTGGATGACCTTGAAGGTGAATTCAAAGAACAGGCTCTAAGCATGAAAGAAGCTCTTATGGAACTTATAGCTGAAACAGATGACGATACACTTGAAAAATACTTCAGTGGTGAAGAACTTACAAAAGAAGAAATACAGAAGGGTATAATCATCGGAGTTCACAGAGGAGATATAATACCAGTTATATCTGGATCTACTATAAACAACGTAGGAACTAAAGAAATAATAGAAACAATATCAAGTTATATAGAACCTACTTATCAGGATGCACAGGCTAAATTCAAAGGACAGGTATTCAAAACAGTTGTTGACCCATTCGTTGGAAAGATGTCTTACATAAAGGTTATACAGGGAGAAATAAAGAAGGATACAGAAGTATTCAACCTTAACAGAGATGCAAAAGATAAAATAGCTAATATATATACTCTAAACGGAAGTGAACTTGTTGAGCTGGAAAAAGCAGAAGCAGGAGATGTTGTTCTTGTAACAAAAGTTGCTTCACTAAAAACTGGCGATACTATAACTACAGATAAAAACGAAATACCAGAAGATGAAATAGCATTCCCTAAACCACAGATATACTATGCTGTATCTCCAAAGAATAAAAATGACGAAGAAAAGGTAGGAGCTATACTTACAAAACTTGTTGAAGAAGATCCAACTCTTGACTTCTACAGAAACGTGGAAACTAAACAGGCTCTTCTTGGAGGGCAGGGAGAACTTCATCTTAAAACTGTAATAAATAAAATGAAGGATAAATTCGGAACAGAAGTTGAATTAAACGACCTTAAAGTTGCATACAGAGAAACTATAAAAGGAAAATCTGATGTTCAGGGTAAACATAAAAAACAGTCTGGTGGACATGGTCAGTACGGAGATGTAAAAATCAGATTTGAAAGAAGTGAAGAACCTTTCGAATTCGATGAAGAAATATTCGGTGGATCAGTTCCTAAACAGTACATACCAGCTGTTGAAAAAGGATTAAAAGACTGCATGGTAAAAGGTATACTTGCAGGATATCCTGTTACAAATATAAAGGCTACTCTTTATGATGGTTCTTACCACGATGTAGACTCTTCAGAAATGGCATTCAAGATGGCAGCTTCAATAGCATTCAAGAAAGGTATGGAAGAAGCAAATCCAGTTCTTCTTGAACCTATTATGCAGCTTACTATAACAATACCAGATGAATATCTTGGAGATGTTATGGGAGACATAAACAAGAGAAGAGGTAAAATACTTGGTATGGAACCTACTGAAAATGGAAAACAGGTTCTTACAGCAGAAGCACCTCAGTCTGAAACATTCAAATACGCTATAGACCTAAGATCTATGACTCAGGGCAGAGGATACTTCGAAATGGAATTCGTAAGATACAGTGAAGTTCCAGGACAGATAGCTGAAAAGATAGTTGCTGCTGCAAAATAAAGAGAAAAAGCATAATATTTATGGATGAGCGCAATAAATCCATAGAAATAAAGAAATAAATTAATAATATTTAGATGTATTGTCCTATATATGTGATAGAATTATATAGGACAATATTTTTTTGAGTATTTGAGGTAAATAATTATATGGCAAAAGTAAAAACAAAATATGTATGCCAGTCATGTGGATATGAAAATCCAAAATGGCTTGGAAAATGTCCAGAATGTATGAAATGGAATACATTTGTGGAAGAGATAGAAGAGAAAAGTTTAAAATCAGGAAGAGATACAATTAGTATAGATAATAAATCAATAAAAAAACCAGTAAGTATAAATTCAATAACAATAGAAAAAGAAGACAGATTCTCAACAGGAATAAATGAACTAAACAGAGTACTTGGAGGAGGAATAGTAAAAGGTTCACTTGTATTAGTAGGGGGAGATCCTGGTATAGGAAAATCAACTCTTTTACTTCAGGTTTCTGAAAGTGTTGCACAGACAGGTAAAAAAGTTCTTTATATTTCGGGAGAGGAATCTGAATCACAGATAAAAATGAGAGCTGAAAGATTAGGAGTAAAATCTGAAAATCTGTATATATCAGCTGAAAATAATATAAATATAATAGAGGCAAATCTGGAAAACTTTACTCCGGATCTTATAATACTGGATTCAATACAGACAGTATTCACTCCGGATATATCATCTGCTCCGGGAACGGTAAGTCAGATAAAAGAAGGTACTGCCAGATTTATGGGAATATCAAAGAAAAGGGGTATTTCTACATTTATAGTAGGCCATGTAACAAAAGAGGGTTCTCTTGCGGGACCGAAGTTACTTGAGCACATGGTCGATACAGTTCTTTATTTTGAGGGCGAAAGATACAATACATACAGACTTATAAGAGCTGTAAAAAACAGATTCGGTTCTACAAATGAACTTGGAGTATTTGAAATGAGGGATAACGGGCTTAATGAGCTTGATAACCCGTCAAAAGTTTTAATTGCGGAAAAACCAAAGGATGTTGCAGGTTCGGTAATAGTATCGACAGTAGAAGGTACAAGACCGATGCTTCTTGAGCTTCAGGCACTGGTATCGCCAACTAGTTTTGGTATACCGAGAAGAACAGCGACAGGAATAGATTTTAACAGAATGAACATACTTCTTGCTGTACTGGAAAAAAGAGTGGGAATGCAGATTCAGAATCAGGACGTATATATAAACATAGTAGGTGGTATAAAGGTAAATGAACCGTCTATGGATTTAGGTGTAGTTCTTGCAGTAGCATCCGGATTCAGAAACATCCCGATAAAAGCAGATGTTGCAGTTGCGGGAGAGGTAGGGCTTACAGGAGAAATAAGAGGTGTAAGCTTTATAGATAAAAGAATTGCAGAATGTAAAAAGCTTGGATTTAGAAAAATAGTTATTCCAAAGACTAATTATGATGTAGTCAAAGATGTAAAGGGAATAGAAATATGGCCCGTTGAAAACTTAAGACAAGCGATAAACGTTGTGCTGAGAGGAGAATAAATTTATGGAAGTATTAATGGGCAAAAGAAGTATAGATAAAGAAGTTCTAAAAATGATTTCTCCCGGAACAGTATTAAGACAGGGGCTTGATAACGTTTTAAAAGCCAAAACAGGTGGTCTTATAGTTATCGCAGAAGACGATAGCGTTATGGACCTTGTAGATGGGGGATTTTCAATTAATGTAAATTTCACTCCTTCATATCTTTACGAACTTGCAAAGATGGATGGAGCTATAGTTATAAATAAAGATGTAGATGAGATACTTTACGCGAACACTCAGCTTATACCTGATTATTCTATAAAAACGTCAGAAACAGGTACAAGACACAGAACAGCGGAAAGAGTTGCAAAGCAGACAAATGCTATTGTAATAGCTATATCTCAGAGAAGAAATGTAATATCTGTATATAAGGGTGACCGGAAATATGTCGTTGAGGATATATCAAAGGTATTTACAAAGGCAAATCAGGCACTTCAGACACTGGAAAAATACAAGACAGTTCTTGATCAGGTTGTTTCAAATCTAAACGCACTTGAATTCAATGGATTTGTAACTATATACGATGTTGCGGTTGTAATACAGAAAATAGAAATGGTAATGAGAGTTACCGATATAATAGAAAATTATCTTCTTGAACTTGGAAACGAGGGTACTCTTATAAGTATGCAGCTTGAAGAACTTATGGGTAGTACAAGAGATGACCGGAATCTGGTATTTAAGGATTACGAAAGCGATGTAAATGCAAATGAATTCAGAAGAAAACTTTCTGATATGTCTGAAGAGGATTTACTTGACCTTACTAATATAGCAAGAATACTTGGTTATAGTGGTTTCTCTGAAAATATGGATATGCCTATAAAGACAAAGGGATACAGAGTACTTAACAAGATACACAGACTTCCTTCAAATATAATAGATAATTTAGTAGTATACTTTGATAACTTCCAGGACATATTAAAGGCTTCAATAGAAGAGCTTGACAAGGTGGAAGGAATAGGTGAAATAAGAGCAACATATATAAAAAATGGACTTATAAAGATGAGACAGCTAGCACTTCTAGATGGACACTTATAAGTTTTAAAAAGGAAAAAGTTCATATTATATTGAATGTATAATTGGTGAAGTTTGAGTGAAGTTGGAGCTTTTTCCTTGAATGTAGTATATAAGTTGTTCTATAATAATAAAATATAAAAGGGGGGTGGAAATTTGATTAAAAAACTTCTAAGAATACTAATAGGTGCATTTGGTGTAGCTGTGGGTTCTGCAGCGTATTCATCATTAGCACAGAACTTTGAAATACTTACATTTGGCAATAAAACATACGGACTTATAACAGGGGCACTTTCTGGAATTATAATAGGGATACTATTTTATCTTATAGAACCATGGGTTATGGATAAAATAGAAAAATTCTCAAAAGTATTGGATAAAGAACTTTCAAAATATCCTCAGACTGACATTCTCTTGGGATCAATAGGGCTGATAGTAGGATTTATGATAGCATATCTTGCGAGTGGACTTCTTTATACAATTCCGATATTTGGTAGAGTACTTTCTCTTCTTGTATATATCGTAATGGGATATATAGGAATAAAGATAGCACTTAAAAGTAAGAAGGACCTTGCAAATATAACTAAGATAAATAAAAAATTTGTAAATGCTTTAGTAAAAGAAAAAGATACAAAAGCAGCTGCAAAAGAAAATAAAAAAGAAGAGAGCGAAAAGAAGGATTCTCAGGGAATTCCTCCAAAGGTTCTTGATACAAGTGTAATAATAGATGGAAGAATAGCCGATATATGTAAAACCGGATTTATAGAAGGTAAACTTATAATACCAGCGTTCGTTCTTGAGGAATTAAGACATATAGCTGATTCTGCTGACGATCTTAAGAGAGTAAGGGGAAGAAGAGGTCTTGATATACTTAATATAATACAGAAAGAACTTAATATAGAAGTTGAAATAAGTGAACAGGATTTCCCGGAAATAGCTGAAGTCGACAGTAAGCTTTTAAAAATGGCACAGGTTATGGGTGGAAAAGTTGTAACAAATGATTTCAACTTAAATAAAGTTGCCCAGTTCCAGGGTGTTGAAGTACTAAATATAAACGAACTTGCAAATGCTGTAAAACCAGTAGCAATTCCAGGAGAAGATATGGTTGTACAGATAGTTAAGGATGGTAAAGAAGCTCAGCAGGGAATAGCATATCTGGATGACGGAACAATGATAGTAGTAGATGGTGGAAGAAGATTTATGGGTCAGACCATAAAAGTTCTTGTAACCTCAGTGCTTCAGACTCCTGCAGGAAGAATGATATTCGCGAAACCTAAAAATTAAGGTTGCAAAACAAAAAAATTAAGGTAAAATAAAGAATGATGAGCAAAGGATTTGATATTACAATCAGGTTCTTTTAAGAGAATATATCTAGTAAGAAAGGAAAGAAAAAAATGAACAATAATGAATTAAAAGCTATTGCAAAAGAAGTAAGAATTAATATCATTAAATCAGTAGCAGAAGCAAAATCTGGACATCCAGGGGGATCTCTATCAGCTGCGGATATATTAACAGTTTTATACTTTGATACTATGAATATAGACCCAGAAAATCCAAAATGGGAAGACAGAGACAGATTCGTAATGTCTAAAGGACACGGAGCTCCTGTTTTATATTCAGTTCTTGCAGAAAGAGGATTCTTCCCTAAAGAAGAACTTATGTCTTTAAGAAAATTCGGAGCTATGCTTCAGGGACATCCAGACATGAAAAAAACTCCAGGGGTAGACATGTCAACTGGTTCATTAGGACAGGGATTATCTGCAGCAAACGGAATGGCTCTTGCTGCTAAACTTGATGGAAAAGACTATAATGTATTTGCACTTCTTGGAGATGGAGAAGTTCAGGAAGGACAGGTATGGGAAGCTGCAATGAGTGCTGCTCATTACAAACTAGATAACGTTATAGCATTCCTTGACCACAACGGGCTTCAGATAGATGGTTCAAATGATGAAGTTATGAGTCTTGGAAAAATAGCTAAAAAATTCGATGCATTTGGATGGAATGTAATATCAATAGACGGACATGATTTTGATCAGATAAAGAAAGCTATAGAAACAGCTAAAGAAGAAGAAGGAAGACCTTCTATGATAATATGCGAAACTGTAAAAGGTAAAGGCGTATCATTTATGGAAAACCAGGCTGGATGGCATGGTAAAGCTCCATCAGGAGACCAGGTAACAAAAGCTTTAGAGGACTTAGAAGGAGGAATTCAGTAATGGAAAGTATAGCAACTAGAGAAGCCTACGGAAAAACACTTGTTGAATTAGTTGAAAATAAAGATGTAGTAGTACTTGATGCAGACTTAGCAGGTGCTACAAAAACTGCAATGTTTAAAAAAGCATGCCCAGAAAGATTCTTTGATATGGGTATAGCTGAAGGTGATATGATGGGAACAGCAGCAGGTCTTGCTGTTTCAGGAAAAATACCATTTGCAAGTACATTTGCAATATTCGCAGCAGGTAGAGGATTCGAACAGATAAGAAACTCTATATGTTATCCAAAAGTAAACGTAAAAATAGCTGCAACTCATGCAGGTGTTACAGTTGGAGAAGATGGTGGTAGCCATCAGGCAATAGAAGATATATCTCTAATGAGAAGTTTACCAAACATGGTAGTATTAAACCCATCAGATGCAGTTGAAGCGAGACAGATGGTTCTTGCAGCAGCGGAATATGTTGGACCAATGTACTTAAGATTTGGTAGAGCTGCTACTCCAGTTATACATGATGATTCTTACAAATTCGAAATAGGAAAAGGTGAAGTTGTAAAAGAAGGTAAAGATGTATCTATAATAGCAACAGGAATAATGGTTGCAAAAGCAATAGAAGCTGCAGAAACTTTAAAAGATGACGGAATAGATGCAGAAGTTATAAACATATCTACTATAAAACCTTTAGACAACGAATTAGTTTTAGCATCAGCTAAGAAAACAGGAAAAGTTGTAACTGCTGAAGAACACAGTATAATAGGTGGATTAGGTTCTGCTGTATGTGAACTTTTAGCTGAAGAACATCCTGTTAAAGTTACTAGAATAGGTGTTAAAGATACATTCGGACAGTCTGGAACACCAGCCGCATTATTAGAACATTATGGATTAACTGCAGCAGATATAGTTAAAGCTTGTAAATAATAAGAATTCAAACAACTTAAACATATAAATAAAATACCGCTGTTTTCAGCGGTATTTTTTATTGCTCAAGATATTACAGGGAATTTATGCTTATTTAAATAAGAAAATATAAATATAATCAAAGTATGAATATTAATTTAAATACTTCAGATATAGAAATATTTAAGAAGATTTATAAAAACCAAAGGTACAGTATAAATCATAAATAAAGATGAGAAATAATTGCATCTGTGTTTCTGTTAATAAAAGCCAAAGAATGATAGAATAACAATAGGACAATATGCGGAGGTGTATATATGAATAGCGTTATAATTGTAGCTGCCGGAAGTGGTAAAAGAATGAAGGCAGGTATAAACAAACAGTTTCTTCTAATAGACGGAAAAGAAATACTTGCTCACACAATAGATAAATTCTATAACTGCGATGAGATAGGAGAAATAATAGTCTGTGTAAAAGAAAATGAAGAGGAAATGCTAAAAGAAAAAATAATATCAAAATATGGATATAAAGACATAAAAATTGCATATGGTGGTAAAGAAAGACAGGATACAATAAAAAACGGACTTGAAAAACTAGACGAAGACAGCGAAATAGTGCTTATTCACGATGGAGCAAGGCCATTTATAGAAGATGAAATAATAAAAAATGCAATATCAGAAACGAAAGAGCATGGGGCAACTGTTGTTGGAGTTCCTGTAAAGGATACTATAAAAATTGTGAAGGATGGAAAAATAACAGATACTCCTGACAGAAGTATAGTATGGGCAGCTCAGACACCACAGTCATTCAAGAGAGAAATAGTAGAGGTTTCATATAAAAATGCATATGAAAAGGGAATTTACGGAACAGATGATGCAATGCTTGCTGAATATGCCGGATATGAGGTTCATATGGTTAAGGGATCTTATGACAATATAAAAATAACAAGTCCCGAGGATATGGGATTTGCTGAGTCGATAAACTCGGGATTAAAAAAATAATATTTACCAAAAGAGGTGTTATAATGAGAATAGGTATGGGTTACGACGTACATAAGCTTGTAGAAGATAGAAAACTTATAATAGGTGGTGTTGAAATACCACATGAAAAGGGACTTTTAGGTCATTCAGATGCGGATGTCCTTACTCATGCGGTAATGGATTCAATACTGGGTGCGATGGCTCTTGGAGATATAGGGAAACACTTCCCTGATACAGATGAAAGATTCAAAGGTGCTGACAGTATAAAATTAATGGAATATGTAAGAGATATGATGAAGGAGCACGGATATATGATTGGAAATATAGACTGTACAATAATAGCACAGGCTCCTAAAATGGCTCCACATATACCTGAAATGAGAAGAATATTTGCAGAAACTCTTGATACTGATATAGATAATATAAACGTTAAGGCTACTACTGAAGAGGGACTTGGTTTTACGGGAAACAAAGAGGGTATATCTGCACAAAGTATATGTTTATTGTTGACAAGTCCTGTTAAATAATATATTATCTAAGGTGTAAGCTGAAAAAATAATAAATAGATTAGAATATTTATTTTAAAGACTATGATAAAGAAAAAGTAAGTTGTGAAAGTTTCACAGAGAGGAAAAGAATGCTGAGATTTTCCAAATAGAAGCAGCTGAACCAGTCTTTTAGTTTGAAGGGAAACCTTTACGGTAGGAACCGTTATATTCCTTAAAGAGAACTGCACTTTTGCAGTTAATTAGAGTGGTACCGCGGAAATATACCTTTCGTCTCTATTATGAGGCGAAGGGTTTTTTTTATATATCCAGGAAAAGGATATTTCATAGTAACAAGATAAATTGTATATGTGAGGATATATACGATTTATCTATCAGCTTTGGCAATTATAATACTTAAATTTTTAAAATATTGTTTTTAAGGAGAGTAATAGAAATGGCAAAAAATGAAAAACAGTTTGTTGAAGAAATAACACCAATGGACGTTGACTTTGCACAGTGGTATACAGATGTTGTAACAAAAACTGACTTAGTTGACTATGCTCCAGTAAAAGGATTCATGGTTATAAAACCATACGGATTCGCTTTATGGGAAAAAATACAGGAATACTTTGATGCAAAAATAAAAGCTACAGGACATAAAAACTGCTACTTCCCACTATTAATACCAGAAAGCTTATTAACTAAAGAAGCAGAACACGTTGAAGGTTTTGCTCCAGAAGTTGCATGGGTAACTCAGGGTGGTAACAAAACTCTTGAAGAAAGACTTTGCGTAAGACCTACTTCAGAAACAATAATATGTACTATGTACTCTAAATGGTTAAAATCTTACAGAGAACTTCCATACCTATATAACCAGTGGTGTTCAGTTGTAAGATGGGAAAAAACTACTAGACCATTCTTAAGAACTTCAGAATTCTTATGGCAGGAAGGACATACTCTACATGAAACATATGAAGAAGCAGAAAAAGAAACACTAGACATACTTCAGATGTACAAAGAGTTATGTGAAGAACTTTTAGCTATGCCAGTTATAGATGGACAGAAATCAGAAAGTGAAAAATTCGCAGGTGGAGAAAGAACTTACACAATAGAAGCAATGATGCATGATGGTAAGGCTCTTCAGTCAGGAACAAGTCACTTCCTAGGACAGCATTTCACTAAAGCATTCGATATAACATTCTCTGACAGACAGGGAGAACTTGCTAATCCATACCACACTTCTTGGGGTATATCTACAAGATTAATAGGTGGACTTATAATGACTCACAGTGATAACAGAGGTCTTGTACTTCCTCCAAGAATAGCTCCAACTCAGGTTGTTATAATACCAATAGCAGCAAACAAAGGCGGAGTTATGGAAAAAGTTGACGAATTATACGATGCATTAAAAGCAAAAGGTATAAGAGTTGAAGTTGACGACAGAGATAACTACTCAGCTGGATACAAATTCAACGATTGGGAAATGAAAGGTGTTCCAGTAAGAATAGAAATAGGACCAAAAGATATAGAAAACAACCACGCTATGGTATTCAGAAGAGATACTCTAGTAAAAGAAGCATACGGTCTTGAAGGATTAGATACAAAAGTTGAAGAACTTCTTGAAACTATACATGACGATATGTTTGAAAAAGCAAGAGCTCATAGAGAAGCAAGAACTACAGTAGCTAAAGACATGACTGAATTCAAGAAAAATCTTGAAGAAAAACCAGGATTCATAAAAGCTATGTGGTGTGGTTGCCCAGAATGTGAAGCTAAGATAAAAGAAGAAACTGGTGCAACAATAAGATGTATACCATTCGAACAGGAAAATCTTGGAGACAAATGCGTATACTGTGGAAAAGAAGCAAAACAGATGGCTATAATAGCAAAAGCATATTAATTTCCAAAAGACGAGCAAAAGTTAATAGATATAAAGGAGTCTGCCTGTCTTTTCGGGCAGGCTCTTTATTTATTTAAAATCCAATAACCGGGGGGAAAATTATGAGACTTTCAAAAATGTTTGTACCAACGATGAGGGAAATTCCATCAGATGCAGAGGTCACAAGTCATCAGCTTATGGTCAGAGCTGGTATGATAAAAAGAGTTGCCAATGGAATATATAACCAGCTTCCACTTGGTATGAGAGTACAGAGTAAGATAGAAAATATAATAAGAGAAGAAATGGAAAAGATTGACTATCAGGAAATGCTGTGCTCAGCGCTTATACCTTCTGAATTATGGCAGGAATCTGGCAGATGGAGCAGAAGAGGTGCTGAAATATTCAAACTTGAAGACAGAAGAGGAAGAGAATACTGCCTTGGACCAACACATGAGGAAGTATTTACAGACATAATAAGACAGGAAGTAAATTCATATAAGGAACTACCTATAAAGCTTTTCCAGATACAGAGTAAATACAGAGATGAAAGAAAGCCAAGATTTGGAGTTATAAGAACGAAATCTTTTACAATGTTTGATGCGTACAGCTTTGAACCAGATCAGGAGTCTCTTAACAAATCATACAATGAAATGAAGAAAACATTTATGAATATATTTGATAAATGCGGTCTTGATTACAGCATAGTAGATGCTGATTATGAGATAGACTCATTCCCACAATCAGATGAATTTATAATAAAATCTGAAATAGGAGAAGATGAAATAGCTCTGTGCTCTGAATGTGATTATGCTGCAAATGTTGAAACAGCTTCATCAAAACCAAGAGAGTTTGCAGATGAGGAAATGCTTGAAATGGAAGAAGTTTACACTCCTGATGTAGGAACAATAAAGGATCTTGAAGACTTCTTTGAAACAAGCCCTGATAAATTTGCAAAAACTCTTATATATAATTTTGACGAAAATACAGTTGCTGTAATTATAAGAGGAGACAGAATAGTAAATGAATTAAAAGTAGAAAAGGCAGTTGGAGAATGTGAATACTTTGCACTTGCAACAGATAAGGTTGTAAAAGAGGCTACAAATGCGGACATAGGATTTGCAGGCCCGGTTGGAATAAAAGTAGATAAAATTCTTGTTGACTCAGAAATAGCTTCTGGTAAAAACCTTATAACAGGGGCAAATAAAACAGGATACCATATAAAAAATATAAACTTTGGAAGAGACTTCGACGGAATAGTCGGTGATTTCAGAACTGTTCAGGAAGGCGATTTATGTACTGAATGTAATGCTCCTATAAAAATAAGAAGAAGTATGCAGATAGGTCATATATTTGAACCAGGTAAAAAATTCTCTGCAAAGATGAATGCAACTTATAAAAGCGAACAGGAAACAGAAGAATTTATAAATATGGGCTGCTATGAAATAGGTACAGAAAGGCTGACTGCTGCGATTATAGAACAGAACAACGATGAAAACGGAATAATATGGCCGATGAATGTGGCTCCATTCAAGGTTGTTATAATTCCTGTAAATCTTAAAAAAGAAGAGATAGTAAATACTGCTGAGGGTATATATGAAAATCTTAAAAATATAGGTGTTGAAGTTCTTATAGATGACAGGGCAGGAAGTGCCGGAGTTAAATTCAAAGACTCAGACCTTATGGGAATACCTATGAGAATAACAGTAGGAAGAGATTTAAAAGACGGAAAAGTAGAATTCAAGCTTAGAAACAGCGATGAAAGAGAGCTTATAAAAGTAGAAAACGTATTGGAAAGAGTAAAAGAAGAATACAGAAAGAATAATATAAGACTTTAATACATTTTTATGGGAAAGGGGATTTCTTTAATGATTTCCCCTTTTTATTTGTGTTAATGGCTATAACTATGCAAAATAGCGAGAATATGAACTGTCAATATGATATAATAAATTAGATATAATATGTATATTATTAAAAATAGTGCTTATATTAGCGATTTTAAAGGATATAGGAGGAATAAAATGAGTAACGTAAGAGTAAGATTTGCACCAAGTCCAACTGGATTCGTTCACATAGGAAGTTTAAGAACAGCTTTATACAACTACCTTTTCGCGAAAAACCAGGGTGGAGAATACATACTTAGAGTAGAAGATACAGACAGAACAAGACTTGTGGACGGAGCAATAGAAAACATGCTTAATGCCATGAAGTGGGCAGGAGTAAACCACACAGAAGGTGTTATGCTTGATGAAGAAGGAAATGTAGTTCAGAAGGGTGAATACGGACCATATATACAGTCAGAAAGACTTGATATATATAAAAAATATGTACAGGAACTTTTAGACAGCGGAAAAGCTTACTACTGCTTCTGTTCAAAAGAAAGATTAGATGATGTAAGAGAAAAACAGAAAGAAGCTGGAGAAACTCCAAGATACGACGGACACTGTAGAGATCTTACACCAGAAGAAATACAGGAAAAAATAGATGCAGGAATACCATATGTAATAAGACTTAGATTACCAAAAGACCATGTAATAAAATTCACTGACCTTGTAAGAGGTGAAATGGAATTCAATACAAATGACCTTGATGATCAGGTTCTTATAAAAACTGATGGATTCCCTACATACCACTTTGCAGTTGTAGTAGATGACCATCTTATGAAAATAACTCACATAATAAGAGGGGAAGAATGGGTTTCTTCAACTCCAAAACATGTATACCTATATGAAGCATTTGGATGGGAAAAACCAGTATTTGTACATCTTCCAAACATACTTAATACAGAAAAGAAAAAACTTAGTAAGAGACAGGGTGACGTTGCAGTAGAAGACTTCAAGAAAAAAGGATACCTTCCTGAAGGTCTTGTAAACTACGTTGCACTTGTTGGATGGTCTCCAGAAGACAACCAGGAAATATTCTCTATGAAAGAATTAGAAGAGTCATTCTCAATAGAAAGAGTATCAAAGAGCGGTGGAGTATTCGATACTGAAAAACTTAACTGGGTAAACCACAACTACATGAAGGAAGCAGACGATGAAATGTTAGCTAAGCTTGCTATGCCTTACCTTGTAGAAGCAGGATATATAAAAGAAGACGAAACTGAAGCTAAATTTGATTTAGTAAAAGAAATAGTAAGTGCAGTTAAAGAAAAATTACACTATGTAAAAGAAATAACTGACCACGTTTCTATATTCTTTGGAGATAAAGTTGAAGTTGAAACAGAAGAAGGACTTGAATTCCTTAAACTTGAACATATACCAACTCTATTTGCAGCACTTAGAGAAAAAATAGAAGCAGCTGAAAGATTCGATGCAGACAGCAACTTCGCTATACTTAAATCAATACAGAAAGAATACAAAATAAAAGGAAAGAATCTTTACATGGGTTCTAGAATAATGCTTACTGGAGAAATGCACGGTCCTGACATCCCTAAAGTTATGGAAGTTTTAGGAAAAGAAAACTGCATTAAGAGACTTGACTATATAAAAGCAAATGTGCTTGATAAACAGTAGTTATAACTTAAATATATCTATGATAAATAAAAAGCCTCTCTTTAAATAGGGGGGCTTTTATGTAAAAAGTTTTAAATATACAAAATAGGGTATAAATAATAAACATATCAGAGATTATGATAAAACAGTATTTTTATATATCTGTTAAAAAAAACTGTTTTACATTATAATTATAATATAGAGGTTATTTACTTTATAAAGTGAATGGCATAAATAAAAGATAGCTAAGAGGTGATTAGAGTGAAACTGTACAATACGTTAACAAACAAAAAAGAAGAATTTGTACCATTAGAAGAAGGAAAGGTAAAAATGTACGTATGTGGACCTACAGTATACAACTACATCCATATAGGTAATGCAAGACCATTTATAATATTTGACACTGTAAGAAGATACTTCGAATACAGAGGATATGAAGTAACTTATGTTCAGAACTTCACTGATGTAGATGACAAAATAATAAAAAGAAGCCACGAAGAAGGAATAACTCCTGAAGAAGTAGCTGAAAAATACATAAAAGAATACTTCGTAGACTGCGATGGTCTTGGAATAAAGAGAGCAACTGTGCATCCACAGGTTACACAGAATATACCTCAGATAATAGAATTCATACAGGAACTGGAAGAAAAGGGATATGCATATGCTGTAAATGGAGATGTATACTTTGATACAAGAAAATTCAAGGGATACGGAAAACTTTCAGGACAGAATATAGAAGACCTTGAAGCTGGTGCGAGAATAGAAGTAAATGAACAGAAAAAACATCCAATGGACTTCGTTTTATGGAAAGCTAAAAAAGAAGGAGAACCAGGATGGTCAAGTCCATGGGGAGAAGGTAGACCAGGATGGCATATAGAATGCTCTGTTATGTCAAAGAGATATCTTGGAGAAACTATAGATATACATGCGGGTGGAATAGACCTTACATTCCCTCATCACGAAAATGAAATAGCACAGAGTGAAGCAAGAAGTGGAAAAACATTCTCAAGATACTGGCTTCACAATGGATATATAAATATAAACAACGAAAAAATGAGTAAATCTAAAGGAAACTTCTTTACTGTAAGAGAAATATCAGAAAAATACGATCTTGAAATCGTAAGATTCTTCCTTCTTTCAGCACAGTACAGAAATCCTGTAAACTTCAGTGATGAGCTTCTTAGACAGGCAGGTTCAGGACTTGAAAGACTTTACAACACAAAAGAAAAATTAGAGTTCACACTTGGACATCTTGAAGGTGATGTAAAAGAAGATGAAGCTGAAAATGTAAAAGAACTTAATTCATTCAGAGAAAAATTTATAGAAGCAATGGACGACGATTTAAATACTGCAGATGCTATATCAGCAATATTCGAACTTGCTAAATTCATAAACCTTAATGTTGGTGAAGAATCTTCTAAAGAATTTGCTCAGACTTGCCTTGATGAATTCAACGAACTTACAGCTGTTCTAAACATAGTAAACAAGAAAAAAGATGATTCTGTAGATGCAGAAATAGAAGAATTAATACAGCAGAGAACTGACGCCAAGAAAAACAAAGATTTTGCAAAAGCAGATGAAATAAGACAGAAACTTCTTGATATGGGAATAGTTCTTGAAGATACAAGACAGGGAGTTAAGTGGAAAAGAGTATAAAAATGGAAAAGAATGAACTTATAACAATGTCTCCCTTAGTACTGGCATATCTTGGTGATACGGTATATGAGTCATATATAAGAGAGCACATTATAAAAAACAATATAAACGACAAAGTAAATGCTCTTCATAAACAGGCTGTAAAATATGTAAACGCAAAGGCACAGGCCAGTGTGATACATGAAATAGAACCTGAACTTACAGAAGAGGAAGCAAGAATATATAAGAGAGGAAGAAACCAGAAATCAAATACATCTCCTAAAAATGCAGATATAGTTGATTACAGACATGCAACAGGTTTTGAAGCTCTTATAGGATATCTTTACCTTGATAAGCAGATAGACAGACTTGAAGAAATTGTCAGAAAAGGTATTGAGATAATAGAAAAAGATATGTAAATTTTAAAGGTGTTACTAAGCAAACATTTTGTTTTATGGTAGCACCTTTTTTATTTATAAATATATATTTATAATAAACGTTATTTTTATAGTTGTATGTTTTAAGTAAGAAAAAATTACGACATAATATTATTTTAATGATATAATATAAACTGGAATAATATATTTTAGGGGTGATAAAATGAAGGTTAAATTACTTGCTCATACACCTGAACCGGAAAAAGTAGTATCAATGGCCGCAAAGCTTTGCTACTCAAAGGTTGGTGTTGAAGGAATAGAAAAAAATCTTACAGATGAAAAAATAGAAAGCTTTTTAAAAATGTTAACTGATATAGGACACGAATCTCCGCTTGAGCACGTGTCATTTACTTTTGGAATAGAAGGAATATCAAGAGCCTGTTCACATCAGATAGTGAGACACAGACTTGCAAGTTACTCTCAGCAGTCTCAGAGATATGTTAAACTAGATCAGTTTGAATATATAATTCCTCCTGAAATAGAAAAATGCAGTGAAGCAAAAGAAATATTTATAAAAGCAATGCAAAGAGATCAGGAAGATTACGACAGAGTAGTAGATATACTTTCTGAAAAACATATAAAAGAATTTTTAGCAAAGGGAAAAAGCGAAAAAGAAGCAAAAAGACTTGCTGAAAAGAAGGCAATAGAAGATGCCAGATACATATTCCCAAATGCGTGTGAAACAAAGATAGTTCTTACAATGAACACAAGAAGTTTATATAACTTCTTTAACCAGAGATGCTGTGAAAGAGCACAGTGGGAAATAAGAGAGATGGCAACACTTATGCTTGCCGAGGTGAAAAAAATAGCGCCGATAATGTTTGCAGGTTGTGGTCCTAAATGTATAAAGGGTCCATGTCCAGAGGGCAAAATGTCATGTGGGAACATAGTACAGGTAAGAGAAAAATTTAAAAACTTATAGAAAAGAGGTGCAGGAATGGCTGTAATAGAAGGAAGAAATCCAGTTATAGAATGTATCAAAGGCGGAAGACAGATAGATAAAATAATGATATCAAATTCTGCTAAAGAGGGATCTATAAAGAAGATAATAGGTATGGCTAAAGATAAGAAAATAGTTATACAGTATGTAGATAAACACAAACTTGATGAAGTTAGTACAAGTCATGCTCATCAGGGAGTAATAGCATATATAGGAGATTACAAATACCACGATATAGAGGATATAGTAGCTGATGCAAAGGCAAAGGGAGAAGATCCGTTTATAATAATATTAGATGAGATAACAGACCCGCATAACTTCGGTTCAATAATAAGAACTGCTGATGCTGTTGGGGCTCATGCTGTTGTAATACCAAAGAGAAGATCTGTTGATATAACTCCGGTTGTCGCAAAGGCATCTGCAGGAGCTGTTGAATATGTTCCTGTTTGTAAGGTTACAAATATAGTAAACACTATAAAATATCTTAAAGAAGAAGGACTTTGGATAGCAGCTGCAGACATGGATGGTGGAGTTTTCTATGAGCAGAACCTGACAGGTCCTCTAGGCATAGTTATAGGAAGTGAAGGTTTTGGTATATCAAGACTTGTTAAACAGAACTGTGACTTTGTAGTAAAAATGCCTATGATAGGAAATGTAACATCACTTAACGCATCTGTTGCAGGAGGAATACTTTTATACGAAATATTTAGACAGAGATTGTCTGGGAAATAAAAATGCCTAGGCCTAAAAAGAAAAAATTACTTATAATAGATGGGTACAACATCATAAACTCGTGGGGCGAACTTTCAGATATAGCAGAGGAAGATCTTGAAGGCTCAAGGGAAAGACTTATAGATTACATGATAGAGTACTCAAAATACATGAGTTTTGAAGCTATAATAGTATTCGATGCATACAATGTAAAAAACGCAGCAGACAGAGAAATAAAAAGAGCAGATTCTCTTACAGTCGTATATACAAAGGAAAATCAGACGGCTGACAGTTATATAGAAAAATATATATCTAATATACCGAATAAAAAAAATCGTGAAATAATAGTTGCGACAAGTGATCAGGCTGAACAGCAGATTGTACTTGGTAAGGGTGGTTCAAGAATGACCGCAAGAGAGCTGGAGCTTGATATACTAAAAGCAAAAGAGGATATAAGAAAACACAAAAGTTTAAAAACTGGTAAAAAGACAATACAGAGAAATACTCTTGTGGATAGGGTGGATGATGATATAATTTCAAAACTTGAAAAAATAAGAAGAAGTAAAATGAAGTAATAATGTATTTATATTTTAACCCTATTTTAAATAAGGGATTAAATAAAATTAAATAATTGAAAAGGGGGTATGTCAGACAGGGTATATACCATACGCTGATTTGACAAAAGTAGTTTAATGGAGCTGGCTAATGAAAAAAACGATGATATCAAAAATGAGTTTCAGATGGAAGAATTAGAACTTATTAGAAAAGCTAAAACAGGGGATTATGATGCCACAGAGGAAATAATGAGGAGATATAAGAACTTTGTAAAGCTTAAATCAAGAGCATATTTTCTTAAAGGTGCAGACAAAGAAGATATAATACAGGAAGGGATGATAGGCCTTTATAAAGCTATAAGGGACTTCGACGAAAGTAAAACTAGCTCTTTCAGATGTTTTGCCGAAGTATGTATAACCAGACAGATGATAACAGCAGTAAAGACAGCGACAAGAAAAAAACATACACCTTTAAATAACTATGTATCTTTAAGTAAACCCATATATGATGATGAGTCAGAAAGAACTCTTCTGGATATAATAACTCTTGGGATGGTCAGTAATCCCGAAGAACTCATAATCAGCAGGGAAAAACTTGAGGATATAGAAGACAAAATAAACGAACTTTTAAGCGAACTTGAACAGGAAGTTCTAAGACTTTATCTTAATGGAAGGTCTTATCAGCAAATTGCGGAAAGAATAGGAAAAGATGTTAAATCAATAGATAACGCGCTTCAGAGGGTCAAGAAAAAATTAGAGAAACATCTTGAAAATATAAATAATTAATAGTAAAATACATAACATAGACGTATTGAGAATACAAATAAAAAATAAAAAATATTACCCAGGGAGGATTTTGAAATGGCTAAAGCTAAATACGAAAGAACTAAACCCCATGTTAATATAGGTACTATAGGACACGTTGACCATGGTAAAACTACATTAACAGCAGCTATAACAAAAACATTATACAACAAATATCAGTTAGGAGAAGCAGTAGACTTCGCTAACATAGATAAAGCTCCAGAAGAAAGAGAAAGAGGAATCACAATATCAACTGCACACGTTGAATATGAAACTCCAGCTAGACACTACGCACACGTTGACTGCCCAGGACATGCTGACTACGTTAAGAACATGATAACAGGAGCAGCTCAGATGGACGGTGCTATACTAGTTGTTTCAGCAACTGATGGACCAATGCCTCAGACAAGAGAACATATATTACTATCTAGACAGGTTGGTGTACCTTACATAGTTGTATTCTTAAACAAATGTGATATGGTAGACGACGAAGAACTTCTAGAATTAGTTGAAATGGAAGTTAGAGAATTATTAAGCGAATATGATTTCCCAGGAGATGATACTCCAATAGTAAGAGGATCAGCATTAAAAGCATTAGAAGATCCAAACAGTGAATGGGGAGATAAAATAGTAGAATTCTTCGAAATGATAGATGAATACATACCAGCTCCAGAAAGAAACGTAGACAAAGACTTCTTAATGCCAGTAGAAGACGTATTCTCTATAACAGGTAGAGGAACAGTTGCAACAGGTAGAGTTGAAAGAGGAGTACTTAAAGTACAGGACGAAGTTGAATTAGTTGGACTTTCAGAAAAACCAAGAAAAGTAGTAGTAACAGGAGTAGAAATGTTCAGAAAACTACTAGATCAGGCAGAAGCAGGAGATAACATAGGAGCACTTCTAAGAGGAGTTCAGAGAAACGAAATAGAAAGAGGACAGGTTCTTGCAAAACCAGGAACAGTTAATGCTCATACAAAATTCACTGCAGAAATATACGTATTAAAGAAAGATGAAGGTGGTAGACATACTCCATTCTTCGATGGATACAGACCACAGTTCTACTTCAGAACAACAGACGTAACAGGAGAATGTAAATTACCAGAAGGAATAGAAATGGTAATGCCAGGAGACAACGTTACAATAGAAGTTGACCTTATAAACTCTATATGTGTAGAAGAAGGATTAAGATTCGCCATAAGAGAAGGTGGTAGAACAGTAGCTTCAGGAGTTGTAGCAACTATAATAGAATAATTATTAATTATTTATAAATATATAAAGGAGAGATTTTTGATCTCTCCTTTTGTTTTATTAAAATTTATATATCATGTAAACAAAAATATAATTAAACGCACAAAAACATTGACATATACACGGTTCGTATGGTATTTTATACAGAGTAATGTTTATGGAAGGTAATAATATTTCAGCAACAACGAAATATTATATTCAATATATATTTATTGTATAACAAAAGTGGAGGTGTATTAAATGAGAGTAAAAGTTACTTTAGCATGTACTGAATGCAAACAGAGAAACTACAACACTACTAAAAACAAGAAAAATAACCCAGACAGAATAGAATTAAAGAAATACTGCAAATTCTGCAAAAAACATACTCTTCATAAAGAAACAAAATAATAGTTGCTTTAAGGGGTGATAATCAATGGCAGACGAAAAACAGACAGTTAAGAAAAGAACAGGTCTGATAGGCTACCTAAAGGAAACTAAAGCCGAATTGAAGAGAGTAACTTGGCTAACACCAAAAGAACTCTTCAAGAATACAGGCGTGGTTTTAACAGTAGTAATATTTTCTACTTTAGCTGTATGGGGTATAGATACTGCCTTATCAGGCGGACTAGCCTTACTGCTTAAGTAAAGTAAAGGAGAATGGATTATGTCAGAACTTCAGGGAGCACAATGGTATGTTGTTCATACTTATTCAGGACATGAAAATAAAGTCAAGGCTACTATAGAAAAAGCTGTAAAGACAAGAGGGATGGAAGACATCATCACTCACGTGATTGTTCCTACAGAAGACGTAGTAGAAAAGACTCCTACAGGAAAAGAAAAGGTTAGACAGCGTAAAGTTTATCCAAGTTATGTACTGATAAAAATGATTATAACAGATGAGTCATGGTACGTTGTAAGAAATACAAAAGGTGTTACCGGATTCGTAGGGCCTGGATCAAAGCCTGTACCATTAAGCGAAGGTGAGGTTGCTTCTATGGGAATAGAACTTCCTACTAACAATGTAGTGAGTGGAGACGTGGATCTAGAACCTGGAGACGTTGTTAAAATCATAAATGGTTCTTTTGCAGGAAATGTAGGAACTGTAGAAGAAGTAAACGCAGAGAAAAAAGAAGTAAAACTATTGACAGAAATGTTCGGTAGAAAGTCCCCAATAACAATAGGGATTAAAAGTATAGAGAGAATATAGGGAGGTGCACTTTAAATGGCTAAAAAAGTAATAGGTCAGATAAAATTACAGATACCTGCTGGAAAAGCTACACCAGCACCACCAGTTGGTCCAGCATTAGGACAGCATGGTGTTAATATAATGGGATTCACTAAGGAATTTAATGCAAAAACTGCAGATCAGGCTGGTATGATAATACCAGTTGTTATAACTGTATATCAGGATAGATCATTCAGTTTCATAACAAAAACTCCTCCAGCAGCAGTTTTAATAAAGAAAGCTTGTAACTTAAAAACTGCTTCAGGAGAACCAAATAAAAAGAAAGTTGCTAAAATAACAAAAGCACAGGTTCAGGAAATAGCTGAATTAAAAATGCCTGACTTAAACGCTGCAAGCGTAGAAGCAGCAATGAGCATGATAGCTGGAACAGCTAGAAGTATGGGTATAGAAGTAGTTGACTAATCAATACTTCAAATCAACAGATATTAATAAAAAACATAAGGTAACACTTTGTTTCAAATAAAGTGGGAGGTTTAACGACCGAAATTACCACGAGGAGGAAAATTATAATGGCTAAAAAAGGTAAGAGATACGCAAACGCGTTAAGCAAAATAGACAGATCAAACTTATACGATGCTTCTCAGGCTTTATCACTAGTATGTGAAGTTGCAGAAGCTAAATTCGACGAAACAGTTGAAGCACACATAAGATTAGGTGTTGACTCAAGACACGCTGACCAGCAGGTTAGAGGTGCTGTAGTACTACCACACGGTACTGGGAAAACTAAAAAAGTTCTTGTTTTCGCTAAAGGTGAAAAAGCTAAAGAAGCAGAAGCAGCAGGAGCAGATTTCGTAGGTGCTGATGAATTAGTACAGAAAATACAGGGAGAAAACTGGTTCGATTTCGATATAGTTGTTGCTACTCCAGACATGATGGGTGTAGTTGGTAGATTAGGTAGAGTATTAGGACCAAAAGGTTTAATGCCTAACCCTAAATCAGGAACAGTTACATTCGATGTAACAAAAGCTGTTAACGAAATAAAAGCTGGTAAAGTTGAATACAGACTTGACAAAACTAACATAATACACGTTCCAGTAGGTAAAGTATCATTCGGTGGAGAAAAACTTACTGAAAACTTCGCAGTATTAATGGAAGCTATAATAAAAGCTAAACCATCTGCTGCAAAAGGTCAGTACTTAAGAAGTGTAACTGTTACTTCTTCAATGGGACCTGGTGTAAAAGTTAACCCAGCAAGAGTTGCTGAATAATATATAAAAAAACTGTTGACACAGTTGGATGTCTATGGTAATATATCAGATGTCGATAAAAACGAATAGATTTGCCGTAGACAGTGGGTGCGAAAGCTTAATATCCCGCCGAGGTTTTTAGATATATTTAGAATGTTTAAGCCTCTTTGTCTGTGCAAAGAGGCTTTTTTAAATGATACGGTGAATAAAAATATAACTATTTGATAAGGAGGTGCACATATTAATGAAAAAAGCTTTAGAAGTTAAATCATTAGTTGTTTCTGAAATAGTAGAAAAATTAAAAAATTCTTCTTCTGCAGTTGTAGTTGACTACAAAGGGTTAACAGTTGCTGAAGTTACAGAATTAAGAAAAGAGATGAGAGAAGCAGGTGTTGACTACAAAGTATACAAAAATACTTTAGTAAGAAGAGCTGCTCAGGAAGTTGGAATAGAACAGTTCAACGATGAATTACTAGTAGGAACTAATGCAATAGCATTCGGATACGATGATCCAGTTGCTCCTGCAAGAATACTTAAAAAATTCATAGAAGCTCATCCAAAAATGTCACTAAAAATGGGTGTAGTAGAAGGTGAATTCTACGATGAAGCTAAGATAATGGAATTAGCAAACATACCATCAAGAGAAGAGCTTATTGCAAAATTACTTGGCAGCTTAAAAGCTCCAGTATCAAACTTTGTATACTTAATAGATGCAATAGCAAAAAAACAGGAAGAAGCAGGGGAAGAAGCTTAATAGCCGCCTGATTCCTGGTAAATAATAAAAAATAATTTAAATTTAAAGAGAAGAAAATTCGGAGGTGCTTAAAATGACAATAGAACAGATATTAGAAGCTATAGAAAATATGAAAGTTTTAGAATTAAATGAATTAGTTAAAGCTGCAGAAGAAAAATTCGGTGTTTCTGCTTCAGCTCCTGTAATGGTAGCTGGTGCTGCTGCTGGTGGTGCTGCAGAAGAAAAAACTGAATTTGATGTAATATTAGCTGACGCTGGTGCTTCAAAAATAGGTGTTATAAAAGTTGTTAGAGAAATAACTGGATTAGGACTAAAAGAAGCTAAAGCTGTAGTTGACGGTGCTCCAAAAGCAGTTAAAGAAGGAGCTTCAAAAGAAGAAGCTGACCAGATAAAAGAAAAACTAGAAGCTGCTGGTGCAAAAGTAGAAGTTAAATAATTATATTTAATCGTATAATATATAAAAATTAAAAATAAAAAGTGTCCAAATGGACACTTTTTTTTTAACTAAATAGAATTACGTATGTAAACTTGGGTCGTTATGAGTTATTATATACGTAAGAAGTCTATTATTGGTTTAAATATATGTTTTAAAACAAAATAGTATTGAAAAAATGCTTGATTTATGCTAAAATCATTAGATGCGTTATAGAAAAAGAACTATTATATAAGATATGAGAGGTGAAGAGTGAAATGCCACATCCTGTCACGATAGGTAAGAGAGAAAGAATGAGCTTTTCCAAAATAAAGGAAATAGCTGACGTGCCAAATCTTATAGAAATCCAGGTGGATTCATATAAGTGGTTTTTAAAAGATGGATTAAAGGAAGTTTTTGATGATATTTCGCCAATAGAAGATTATACAGGTAATCTTATATTAGAATTCGTTGATTACTCTCTTGATGAGAATCCAAAGTACGATATAGAAGAATGTAAGGAAAGAGATGCTACTTACTGTGCACCTCTAAAAGTTAAAGTTAGACTTATAAATAAAGAAACTGGTGAAATAAAAGAACAAGAAGTATTTATGGGTGACTTCCCGCTTATGACAGAAAGAGGAACTTTTGTTATAAACGGTGCGGAAAGGGTTATAGTCAGCCAGCTTGTTAGATCTCCAGGTGTATACTACGCTGAAGAAAGAGATAAAACAGGTAAAAAACTTATTTCATCAACAGTAATACCAAACAGAGGGGCATGGCTTGAATATGAAACAGATTCAAACGATGTTATATCTGTAAGGGTTGATAGAACAAGAAAACAGCCGGTAACAGTTTTACTAAGAGCTCTAGGTATAGGTACAGACGCGGAAATAATAGATCTTTTAGGTGAAGATGAAAGATTACTAGCTACACTAGAAAAAGATAATACTACAAACGTCGAAGAAGGTCTTATAGAAATATACAAAAAACTTAGACCAGGTGAACCACCTACAGTTGAAAGTGCTTCAACTCTTTTAAATTCATTATTCTTCGATCCAAAGAGATACGATCTTGCAAAAGTAGGTAGATACAAATTCAATAAAAAACTTGCTTTATGCTACAGAATAATGAATCAGGTTGCAACAAGAGATGTTGTAAATGCTGAAACTGGAGAAATATTTGTAAAATCAGGGGAAAAAATATCTCTTGAAACAGCAAAAGAAATACAGAATGCAGGAATAAATGTTGTATTTATAGCTGCAGACGATGAAAAAGAAATAAAAGTAATAGGAAATAACTTTGTTGATATAAAATCACATATAGACTTCGATATATCAGAATTAAACATAAAAGAAAAAGTTCATTATCCTACATTAAAAGAAATACTTGATAATTACGATGATGAAGAAGAAATAAAAGAAGTTATAAAAGTAAGAATGAAGGAACTTGTGCCTAAACACATACTTCTTGACGATATAATAGCTTCTATAAACTATGAATTCAATTTATTCTATGAAGTTGGAAATATAGATGATATAGACCATCTTGGAAACAGAAGAATAAGATCAGTAGGTGAACTTCTTCAGAACCAGGTAAGAATCGGTCTTTCAAGAATGGAAAGAGTTATAAAAGAAAGAATGACAGTTCAGGATATGGAATCAATAACTCCACAGGCTCTTGTAAACATAAGACCTGTTTCTGCTGCCATAAAAGAATTCTTCGGAAGTTCTCAGCTTTCTCAGTTCATGGACCAGACAAACCCATTATCAGAACTTACTCATAAGAGAAGACTTTCTGCACTTGGGCCAGGTGGTTTATCAAGAGAAAGAGCAGGGTTCGAAGTCCGTGACGTTCATTACTCACATTACGGAAGAATGTGCCCGATAGAAACTCCAGAAGGTCCGAATATAGGACTTATAAACTCTTTAGGAACATATGCAAAAGTAAATGAATATGGATTTATAGAATCTCCATATAGAAAATACGATAAAGAAGCAGGAGTGGTAACTGATGAAATACATTACCTTACTGCGGATGAAGAAGATATATTTGTAAGAGCACAGGCCAATGAACCTTTAACTGAAGACGGTAAATTTGTTAATAACAGGGTTACTTGCAGAACAGTAAAAGGTGCCTTAGAGCTTTTACCAGCAGATAGAGTAGACTACATGGACGTATCACCTAAACAGGTAGTTTCTGTAGCTACAGCTATGATACCTTTCCTTGAAAACGATGACGCCAACCGTGCGCTAATGGGATCAAACATGCAGCGTCAGGCTGTGCCTCTAGTTAGAAGAGAAGCTCCTATAATAGGAACAGGTATAGAATACAGAGCTGCAAAAGACTCTGGTGCTGTTGTTGTTGCTAAAAACAGCGGTATCGTTGACAGAGTTTCTGCAGACGAAATAATAATAAAGAAAGAAGACAGTACCAAAGACAGATACAAACTTCTTAAATTCAAACGTTCAAATGCCGGAACTTGTATAAATCAGACTCCTATAGTAAGTAAAGGAGAAGAAATAAAGGCAGGAGACGTTATAGCAGATGGACCTGCTACAGACCTAGGTGAAATAGCACTAGGAAGAAACTGCTTCATAGCCTTCATGACTTGGGAAGGTTACAACTACGAGGATGCCGTTTTAATAAACGAAAGACTTGTAAAAGAAGACAGACTTTCTACTATACATATAGAAGAATACGAATGTGAAGCCAGAGATACTAAACTAGGACCTGAAGAAATAACAAGAGATATCCCTAACGTTGGAGAATCTACTATAAAGAATCTTGATGACAGAGGTATCATAAGAATAGGTGCAGAGGTTGATTCTGGAGACATACTTGTAGGTAAAGTAACTCCTAAGGGAGAAACTGAGCTTACAGCAGAAGAAAGACTATTAAGAGCAATATTCGGTGAAAAAGCAAGAGAAGTAAGAGATACTTCACTAAAAGTTCCACACGGAGAATCAGGAATAATAGTTGACGTAAAAGTATTTACAAGAGAAAATGGAGATGATTTATCTCCAGGTGTAAACGAACTTGTAAGATGCTACATAGCTAAGAAGAGAAAAATAAAAGTCGGAGATAAGATGGCCGGACGTCATGGTAATAAAGGGGTTATATCTAGAGTACTTCCAGAAGAAGATATGCCATTCATGGAAGACGGAACACCTATGGATATAGTACTTAATCCACAGGGGGTACCTTCTCGTATGAACATCGGACAGGTACTTGAAGTACATCTTGGACTTGCTGCTAAGAAGCTTGGATGGCATGTTGCCACTTCAGTATTCGATGGAGCAAACGAATACGATATAATGGATGCTCTTGAAGAAGCAGGATACCCAAGAGATGGTAAGCTTACTTTATACGATGGTAGAACAGGTGATAGCTTTGACAACAGAATAACAGTAGGATACATGTACTATCTGAAACTACATCATCTAGTTGATGATAAACTTCATGCAAGAAGTACAGGACCTTACTCTCTAGTAACTCAGCAGCCTCTAGGAGGTAAAGCTCAGTTCGGTGGACAGAGATTCGGGGAAATGGAAGTTTGGGCTCTTGAAGCATACGGAGCTGCACATGTACTTCAGGAAATACTTACTGTTAAATCAGATGACGTTGTAGGACGTGTAAAAACTTACGAAGCAATAGTTAAGGGCGAAAATATACCTGAACCAGGTATCCCAGAATCATTCAAAGTCCTTATAAAAGAACTTCAGTCTTTATGCTTAGATGTTAAAGTACTTTCTGATGAATCTCAGGAAATAGAAGTAAAAGAATCTGTTGATTATGAAGACGAAGGAAGTATAACAAACTTTGAACTTGATGTAGTGCCTGATGATATAGAAAACACTCATGTAATAGAAGAACTTGACGATGAATTCGCAGAAACAGAAGAAGAAGTCGATTTCGATGGAATGTCTGATGGTGACGACTTCAATGAAGACGACATGCATGACGATATGCACTACGATGAAGAAGATTTTGATTTATAAAATATAGAACGATAAATTTAAAATAGCTAAGAGAAGTAGAAAATCTCAGATAGAAGGGAGCGAACTCCTTGTTTGAATTAAACAATTTCGAGTCGATAAAAATAGGATTAGCTTCTCCGGAAAAAATAAGACAGTGGTCTAGAGGAGAAGTAAAAAAACCGGAAACTATAAATTACCGTACCCTTAAACCTGAAAAAGACGGGCTTTTCTGTGAAAGAATATTCGGGCCTCAGAAAGACTGGGAATGCCACTGCGGTAAATATAGAAGAGTAAGATACAAAGGTGTAGTATGTGATAGATGTGGTGTTGAAGTAACTAAAGCAAAAGTAAGAAGAGAGAGAATGGGACATATCGAGCTTGCAGCTCCTATGTCTCACATCTGGTACTTCAAGGGAATACCTAGTAGAATGGGTCTTCTTCTTGATATGTCACCAAGATCTCTTGAAAAAGTGCTTTATTTCGCATCATATGTAGTAATAGATCCAAAAGAAACTGGACTTACAGCAAAACAGTTACTTACAGAAAAAGAATACAGAGATGCAGTAGATAACTACGGATACGGTTCTTTTGAAGTAGGAATGGGTGCTGAAGCTGTAAAGAAACTTCTTCAGGATATAGATCTTGAACAGCAGAGTAAAGAACTTAGAGCTGACCTTCAGGATAGTACAGGACAGAAGAGAATAAGAACAATAAGAAGACTGGAAGTAGTTGAAGCCTTCAGAAAATCAGGAAATAAACCTGAATGGATGATACTTGATGCTATACCAGTAATCCCTCCAGATTTAAGACCAATGGTACAGCTTGATGGAGGAAGATTTGCAACTTCTGACCTTAATGACCTTTACAGAAGGGTTATAAACAGAAATAACAGATTAAAGAGACTTCTTGAATTAGGAGCTCCAGACATAATAGTTAGAAATGAAAAGAGAATGCTTCAGGAAGCAGTAGATGCTCTTATAGATAATGGTAGAAGAGGTAGACCTGTAACTGGACCTGGTAACAGACCTTTAAAATCACTTTCTGATATGCTTAAAGGTAAACAGGGACGTTTCAGACAGAACTTACTTGGTAAACGTGTTGACTACTCAGGACGTTCTGTTATAGTCGTTGGACCAGAACTTAAATTCTATCAGTGTGGTCTTCCTAAGAAAATGGCTCTTGAACTATTCAAACCATTTGTTATGGACAAACTTGTTGAAGAAGGATATGCACATAACATAAAGAGTGCAAAAACAATAGTTGAAAAAGTAAAAACAGAAGTATGGGACGTTCTTGAAGAAGTTATAAAGAACCATCCAGTTCTTCTTAACCGTGCGCCGACACTTCATAGACTTGGTATACAGGCATTCGAACCAGTACTTGTTGAAGGTAAAGCAATAAAACTTCATCCGCTGGCTTGTACAGCTTACAATGCCGACTTCGATGGTGACCAGATGGCGGTACACGTTCCTCTATCAGTAGAGGCACAGGCAGAAGCAAGATTCCTTATGCTTTCTGTAAACAACATACTTGCACCAAAAGATGGTTCTCCGATAACTACTCCATCTCAGGATATGGTTCTTGGAAGTTACTATCTTACAATAGAAGCACAGGAAGGTGCTAAAGGTACAGGAATGATATTCAAGGATTACAACGAGCTTCTTCTTGCATACTACAACAAAGCAGTTGAACTACATGCACTTGTAAAATGCAGAAAAGAACTTCCAGACGGAAGACATGCTCTTGTAGAAAGTACAGTAGGTAGATTCATATTCAATGAAGGTATACCTCAGGATCTTGGATTTGTAGACAGAGAAAAAGATCCGTTCAGCCTTGAAATAGATGAAGTTGTTACGAAGAAATTCCTTGGTAAGATAATAGATAAATGCTTCAGAAAACATGAAAATACTATAACTGCAGAGCTTCTTGACTACGTTAAGGCTCTAGGATACAAATATTCTACAGTTGGTGGTATAACAGTTGCAGTCGCAGATATGGATATACCTAAAGAAAAAGAAATATTCATAGCTGAAGCTGAAAAAGAAGTAGATAAACTAGAAAAAGCTTATAGAAGAGGGTTAATATCTGATAACGAAAGATATGAAAAGGTTATAAAAACTTGGGCAGAGACAACTGATAAAGTTACTGATGCTCTAATGAATAATCTTGGAAGACTTAACAATATATACATAATGGCACATTCAGGAGCCAGAGGTTCTAAGAACCAGATAAGACAGCTTGCAGGTATGCGTGGACTTATGGCCAATGCATCTGGACAGACTGTCGAAATACCGGTTAAATCTAACTTCCGTGAAGGTTTATCCGTATTAGAGTACTTCACATCAGCACATGGTGCCAGAAAAGGTCTTGCCGATACAGCACTTCGTACAGCCGATTCAGGGTACCTAACAAGAAGACTTGTTGATGTCAGCCAGGACGTTATAGTAAGAGATATAGACTGTGGTACAACTGAAACTACAGAAATACGTGCTATAAAAGATGGTAACGAAGTAATAGAAGAAATATATGACAGAATAGTAGGAAGATACACTATAGATCCTATAGTTCATCCTGAAACAGGGGAAGTATTAGTACCTGCTGATTCTATGATAAAAGAAGATGCTGCTACTAAGATAGTAGAAGCAGGAATAGAAAAAGTAAACATAAGAACAGTTCTTAACTGTAAGACTAAACACGGTGTATGCTCTAAATGCTATGGTAGAAACCTTGCTACTGGTAAAGAAGTAAACATAGGTGAAGCAATAGGTATAATAGCTGCACAGTCAATAGGTGAACCGGGTACACAGCTTACAATGCGTACATTCCATACTGGTGGGGTTGCCGGTGGAGATATAACTCAGGGGCTTCCAAGGGTTGAAGAGCTTTTCGAAGCTAGAAAACCAAAGGGACTTGCCATAATAACTGAAGTATCTGGACAGGTTCAGATAGACGAAACAGGAAAGAAAAAAGAAGTAGTAGTAGTACCTGCTGAGGGTGAAGCACAGACTTACCAGATACCATATGGTTCAAGAGTAAGAGTTAAAAATGGTGAATTCATAAAAGCAGGGGATCCAATAACTCAGGGTTCTATAAATCCTCATGATATAGTAAGAGTTAAAGGTATCGGAGGAGTTCAGGACTACATAGTTAAGGAAGTACAGAGAGTCTACAGACTTCAGGGTGTTGATATAAATGATAAACATATAGAAGTTATAGTAAGACAGATGCTTTCTAAAGTTAAAGTAGAAGATCCTGGAGATACAGATCTACTTCCTGGTGGATATGAAGATGTTCTAGTATTTGATAAATGCAATGAAGAAGCAATAGCTCAGGGTCTAAGACCTGCAGTAGCTAAGAGAGTTCTTCTTGGTATAACTAAGGCATCTCTTGCAACTGAATCATTCCTTTCAGCTGCATCATTCCAGGAAACAACAAGAGTACTTACTGAAGCTGCTATAAAAGGTAAAGAAGACCACTTAATAGGACTAAAAGAAAATGTTATATTAGGTAAACTTATACCAGCAGGAACAGGAATGAAGAAGTACAAAAATATAGCTGTTGAAAAAAATGAAGAATAGCATAAATTGCAAGATTTCACTTGTTGACAACATCGCTTGAAGGTGATAAAATAATACAAGTGTGATTTAAAAGTACACTAAGGGTCTAGAGATAGGCTCTTAGTTACTTTTATTTATAAAACAAGTAGAACTAAAAGCATCAAAGCTACTAAGCACAGCATACCGATTAATTAGAGATATTAATCGAAGTTGGCGATCACTGATAAGGATCGAAAATTAAAAAGAAGGAGGTGCAGATGATGCCAACAATTAACCAATTAGTTCGTAAAAGTAGAAAAGAAATAATCAAAAAATCTACTGCTCCAGCATTACAGAAGGGGTATAACTCATTAAACAAAAAAACAACTGACGCAAGTTCTCCACAGAAAAGAGGAGTTTGTACTTCAGTTAAAACAGTTACTCCTAAAAAACCAAACTCAGCTTTAAGAAAAGTTGCCAGAGTTAGATTAACAAACGGAATAGAAGTATCTGCTTACATACCAGGTGAAGGACATAACCTACAGGAACATTCAGTTGTTCTTATAAGAGGTGGTAGAGTTAAGGACTTACCAGGGGTTAGATACCATATACTAAGAGGTACACTAGATACTGCAGGTGTAGACAAGAGAAGACAGTCTAGATCTAAATACGGTGCTAAGAGACCTAAAGACGCAAAATAATATAAAAACTGTTAATTAAACAGAAGAAACAAAAGGAAACAAACAAACCGAAAATCGAAGATAATAAAAGTGATTAATATAGTTAGGTGCTTTAAATATAGATATATTTATGGCATCACGGCTGACTATTCGATGTCGAGTACCTATGATTTAAATTTTAATAATTAAGGAGGGAAGCGAAATGCCAAGAAAAGGTAACGTTCCAAAGAGAGAAGTATTACCAGATCCAATGTACGGAAGTAAGGTAGTTACTAAATTAATAAACAATTTAATGTTAGACGGAAAAAGAGGTAAATCTCAGAAAATAGTATACGATGCATTTGCTATGATAGCTGACAAAACAGGAGAAGACGCTTTAGAAGTTTTCGAAAAAGCTATGGATAACATAATGCCAGTATTAGAAGTTAAAGCTAGAAGAGTCGGTGGGGCAAACTACCAGGTTCCAATAGAAGTTAGACCTGAAAGAAGACAGACTCTAGGTTTAAGATGGTTAGTAAGATACACTAGAGCTCGTGGAGAAAAAGGAATGGTTGAAAAGCTAGCTAAAGAAATAATGGATGCTGCTAACAACACAGGAGCTTCAGTTAAAAAGAAAGAAGACACTCATAAAATGGCAGAAGCAAATAAAGCATTTGCTCACTACAGATGGTAGGATTACGGGAATCCTTGCCAATTTTAAAATAAGGAATCTTCCAATCAATTTGATATGATATTAAACAAGGAGGAACAAAATGACTAGAGAATTTCCTTTAGAAAGAACTAGAAATATCGGAATAATGGCCCATATAGATGCAGGAAAAACTACTACTACAGAAAGAATCCTTTTCTATACAGGTAAAACTCATAAAATAGGAGAAACTCACGAGGGAGCTTCTCAGATGGACTGGATGGAACAGGAAGCAGAAAGAGGTATAACAATAACTTCAGCTGCTACAACTGTTTCATGGAAAGACCATAGAATAAACATAATAGATACTCCAGGACACGTCGACTTCACAGTTGAAGTTGAAAGATCTCTAAGAGTTCTTGACGGTTCTGTTGCTGTATTCTGTGCAAAAGGTGGGGTTGAACCTCAGTCTGAAAATGTATGGAGACAGGCAGAAACTTACGGTGTACCAAGAATAGCATTCATAAACAAAATGGATATATTAGGTGCAAACTTCTACAATGCAGTAGATATGATGAAAAAAAGATTAAGTGCTAATGCAGTGCCACTTCAGTTACCAATAGGTAAAGAAGAAGATTTCATAGGTATAATAGACCTTATGAAAATGGACGCAGTAATATACAAAGACGACAAAGGTACTGTAATGGAAGAAACTGAAATTCCTGAAGATATGAGAGAATTAGCTCAGGAATGGAGAGAAAAAATGGTTGAAGCAGTAGCTGAAACTGATGAAGAGTTAATGATGAAATACCTTGAAGGTGAAGAATTAACTATAGATGAATTAAAAGCTGCAATAAGAAAAGCTACAATAGCTTGTGAAATGAACCCAGTATTCTGTGGTACAGCTTACAAAAATAAAGGTGTTCAGCCTTTAATAGATGCAGTTATAGATTACTTACCAGCTCCAACTGATATAGCCGCTATAAAAGGTGTATTAGAAAACGGAGAAGAAGAAGAAAGAAAATCTTCTGACGAAGAACCATTCTCAGCATTAGCATTCAAAATAATGACTGACCCATTCGTTGGTAAACTAGCATTCTTCAGAGTTTACTCTGGTACTCTTGAATCTGGTTCTTATGTATTAAATGCAACTAAGAACAAGAGAGAAAGAATCGGACGTATACTTCAGATGCATGCAAACACTAGAACTGAAATAACTAAAGTTTATGCAGGGGATATAGCTGCAGCAGTTGGTCTAAAAGATACAACTACTGGTGATACACTTTGTGATCCAGCTCATCCAATAATACTTGAATCAATGGAATTCCCAGAACCAGTTATATCTGTTGCTATAGAACCAGATTCTAAAGCAGCTCAGGAAAAAATGGGTATAGCTCTTCAGAAACTTGCTGAAGAAGACCCTACTTTCACAGTTAGAACTGAAGAAGAAACTGGACAGACTATAATATCAGGAATGGGTGAATTACACCTTGATATAATAGTTGACAGACTTCTAAGAGAATTCAAAGTAGAAGCTAAAGTAGGTAAACCACAGGTTGCTTACAGAGAAACAATAACTAAACCAGTTGATGTTGAATACAAATATCAGAAACAGTCTGGTGGTAGAGGACAGTATGGTCACGTTAAGATCAGAGTTAACCCTACTGAACCAGGTGAAGGATATAAATTCGAAAACAAAACTGTTGGTGGATCTGTTCCTAAGGAATATGTTGGACCAACAGATATGGGTATACAGGGAGCTATGCAGTCTGGTATAGTTGCTGGTTATCCAGTTGTTGACGTTGCTGTTGAATTATACGATGGTTCTTACCATGAAGTCGATTCATCAGAAATGGCATTCAAAATGGCAGGTTCTATGGCATTCAAGAAAGCTATGCAGCAGGGTGATGCGGTATTACTAGAACCATTCTTCAAAGTTGAAGTTGTTACTCCAGAAGATTACATGGGTGATGTTATGGGTGACTTAAACTCAAGAAGAGGATTAATACAGGGTATGGAAGCAAGAAGTGGTGCTCAGGTTATAAACGCATTTGTTCCACTATCAGAAATGTTCGGATACTCTACAGACCTAAGATCTGCTACTCAGGGTCGTGCAACTTACACAATGATATTTGACCACTACGAACAGGTACCAGCAGGAGTTGCTAAGAAAATAGTAGAAGGAAAATAATAAATAATTTACTTTAAAAGTAAAACAATATAAAACAAACACACAAACACAATAAAAGCACAAAATAAACGGGCAGGTTTTCCTGCCCGGATAAAATAAAAAATAAAAAATATAACTAAGGGAGGAATTTTGAAATGGCTAAAGCTAAATACGAAAGAACTAAACCCCATGTTAATATAGGTACTATAGGACACGTTGACCATGGTAAAACTACATTAACAGCAGCTATAACAAAAACATTATACAACAAATATCAGTTAGGAGAAGCAGTAGACTTCGCTAACATAGATAAAGCTCCAGAAGAAAGAGAAAGAGGAATCACAATATCAACTGCACACGTTGAATATGAAACTCCAGCTAGACACTACGCACACGTTGACTGCCCAGGACATGCTGACTACGTTAAGAACATGATAACAGGAGCAGCTCAGATGGACGGTGCTATACTAGTTGTTTCAGCAACTGATGGACCAATGCCTCAGACAAGAGAACATATATTACTATCTAGACAGGTTGGTGTACCTTACATAGTTGTATTCTTAAACAAATGTGATATGGTAGACGACGAAGAACTTCTAGAATTAGTTGAAATGGAAGTTAGAGAATTATTAAGCGAATATGATTTCCCAGGAGATGATACTCCAATAGTAAGAGGATCAGCATTAAAAGCATTAGAAGATCCAAACAGTGAATGGGGAGATAAAATAGTAGAATTCTTCGAAATGATAGATGAATACATACCAGCTCCAGAAAGAAACGTAGACAAAGACTTCTTAATGCCAGTAGAAGACGTATTCTCTATAACAGGTAGAGGAACAGTTGCAACAGGTAGAGTTGAAAGAGGAGTACTTAAAGTACAGGACGAAGTTGAATTAGTTGGACTTTCAGAAAAACCAAGAAAAGTAGTAGTAACAGGAGTAGAAATGTTCAGAAAACTACTAGATCAGGCAGAAGCAGGAGATAACATAGGAGCACTTCTAAGAGGAGTTCAGAGAAACGAAATAGAAAGAGGACAGGTTCTTGCAAAACCAGGAACAGTTAATGCTCATACAAAATTCACTGCAGAAATATACGTATTAAAGAAAGATGAAGGTGGTAGACATACTCCATTCTTCGATGGATACAGACCACAGTTCTACTTCAGAACAACAGACGTAACAGGAGAATGTAAATTACCAGAAGGAATAGAAATGGTAATGCCAGGAGACAACGTTACAATAGAAGTTGACCTTATAAACTCTATATGTGTAGAAGAAGGATTAAGATTCGCCATAAGAGAAGGTGGTAGAACAGTAGCTTCAGGAGTTGTAGCAACTATAATAGAATAATTATTAATTAATCTATAGATATAAAAAGAGAGATTTCATAATCTCTCTTTTTTTTTATAAAAATAATCTTTTGAGTTGACATGTATACAAAAAGATTGTATACTAAGGAAAGTGCTTCTAGTGATTGGAAAATAAACGAAAACTAATAAAAAAATAACAAAGATAAAATAAAAAAAAGCTTGAAATTAAGAGCTAAATGAGTTAAAATATACTAGTGTGCTTGAGAGATATATTTAGTTAAGATTCCGGCTGAACGCCTGTAAGAAAGAAAAAACTGGTTCTGAAGTAAGAACACACCCGGAACAGTGTATCGGAAGTGGCGAGAAAATCGGAATTAGATAAATATTTGTAGAAGGAGGGAAATAAGATGGCTAAGAATGAAAAAATAAGAATAAGATTAAAATCATATGATCACAAATTATTAGATTTCTCTGCTGGTAAAATAGTAGAAACTGCTAAAAAAGCTGGTTCTCAGGTTTCAGGTCCTGTGCCACTACCAACAGAAAAACAGATAGTAACTGTATTAAGAGCTACTCATAAATACAAAGATGCTAGAGAACAGTTCGAAATAAGAACTCACAAAAGACTTATAGATATAGCTAATACAACACCTAAAACAGTTGACGCTCTAATGAGATTAGATTTACCAGCTGGTGTTGATATAGAAATAAAATTATAAGAAGCCGCCTAAGATAGAAATATCTTAGAATGATTGTTCGGGAGAGAGCAATCCGCTGTAAGAAAATAGGAGGTTACCATGAAAGGGATATTAGGAAAAAAAGTTGGAATGACTCAGATATTCACTGAAGACGGTGTTGTTATACCGGTAACAGTTGTTGAGGCAGGTCCAGTAGTTGTAACTCAGGTTAAATCAACTGAAAAAGATGGTTACAATGCAATACAGGTTGGATTCGAAGATGCTAAAGAAAAATCTTTAAACAAACCAGAAAAAGGACATTTAGCAGCAGCTAACGTTCTTAAAAAACACTTAAAAGAATTCAGAATAGAAAACACTGAAGAATATACAGTTGGACAGGAAATAAAAGCTGATATATTTGAAGCAGGTGTAAAAATAGATGTTACTGGAATATCTAAAGGTAAAGGATTCCAGGGACCAATAAAAAGACACGGACAGTCAAGAGGACCAGAAACTCACGGTTCTAGATACCACAGAAGACCAGGTTCAATGGGTGCTTGCTCTTATCCAGGTAGAGTTTTCAAAAACAAGAGACTTGCAGGACACATGGGTAGCGTAAAAGTTACTATACAGAATCTTGATGTAGTAAGAGTTGATGCAGATAAGAACCTAATATTAGTTAAAGGTGCAATACCTGGAGCTAAAGGATCAGTAGTTACAATAAAAGAAGCAGTAAAGGCTTCTAAATAATTACTAAGAGAGGAAAGGAGGAATAACAATGCCAAAGATTAATGTAATAAATGTTCAGGGACAGAATGTTGGTGAAATAGAATTAAACGATTCTATATTCAACGTTGAAGTTAACGGACACGTTCTTTATGAAGCGGTTAAGTGTCAGTTAGCAAATAGAAGACAGGGAACTCAGTCAGCTAAAACTAGAGCAGAAGTTAGAGGTGGCGGAAGAAAACCTTGGAAACAGAAAGGTACTGGTAGAGCTAGACAGGGTTCTACAAGATCAGTACAGTGGGTTGGTGGAGGAGTAGCCTTCGCACCAAAACCAAGAAGCTATAAATATACTTTACCTAAAAAAGTAAGAAGATTAGCTATGAAGAGTGCTTTATCATCTAAAGTACAGAACAACGAAATAATAGTATTAGACGCATTAAACATGGATGCTCCTAAAACTAAAGAATTCGTTGCTATATTAAACAACATAAACGCTGCTAAAAAAGCTTTAGTAGTTATAGCTGACAAAAACGATAACGTAATAAAATCAGCAAGAAACATAGAAGGTGTTCAGACTGCTTTAGTTAACACTTTAAATGTATACGATATATTAAATCATGACTCATTTGTAATAACTACAGATGCAGTTAAAAAAGTGGAGGAGGTGTACGCATAATGACTAATCCACATGATGTTGTAATAAGACCAGTTGTTACTGAAAAAAGTATGACAGAAATGGCAGACAAGAAATATACTTTTGTTGTTGCTAAGAATGCAAACAAAACTGAAATAAAGAAAGCTGTAGAAGCTATATTCGACGTTAAAGTTGATAAAGTTAATACACTAAACTATGATGGAAAAGTAAAAAGAATGGGTAGAACTCAGGGAAGAACTGCTAGCTTCAAAAAAGCTGTTGTTAAGTTAACAGAAGCAAGCAAAGATATAGAATTCTTCCAGGGAATGTAATCTAACCGATTAAGGAGGATATAAGAATGGCTATTAAAAAGTTTAAACCTACTTCTCCTGCCTTAAGACAGATGACAGTTTTAGTTTCTGATGAGATAACTACAAACTCTCCAGAAAGATCTCTTTTAGTAAGCTTAAAGAAACACTCTGGGAGAAATGCTCACGGTAGAATAACTGTTCGTCACAGAGGCGGAGGACAGAAAAGAAAATATAGATTAATAGATTTCAAGAGAAATAAAGATGGTGTACCTGCAAAGGTTGCTACAATAGAATACGATCCAAACAGAACAGCTAACATAGCTTTATTACACTACGCAGATGGTGAAAAAAGATATATATTAGCTCCAGTTGGAATAAAAGTTGGAGATACTTTACTTTCAGGTAAAGGTGCCGACATAAAACCAGGTAACTGCTTACAGTTAAAAGACATGCCAGTTGGTACAATAGTTCACAATATAGAATTAAAACCAGGAAAAGGCGGACAGATAGTAAGATCAGCAGGTGTTTCTGCTCAGTTAATGGCAAAAGAAGGTAAAAATGCTTTATTAAGATTACCATCAGGTGAAATGAGATTAGTAAGCGTTGAATGTAAAGCTACTATAGGACAGGTTGGTAACATAGAACACGGTAACGTTGTTATAGGTAAAGCCGGAAGAACTAGACATAAAGGTTTCAGACCTACAGTTAGAGGTTCTGTAATGAACCCTAATGACCATCCACACGGTGGTGGTGAAGGTAGAGCTCCAATAGGTAGACCATCACCAGTTACTCCATGGGGTAAACCAGCACTTGGATACAAAACTAGAAAGAAAAACAAAGCTTCAAATAAATTAATAGTTTCAAGAAGAACTAAATAGTAATCGTTAATAGATTTATTTACTCGGAAAGGAGGATCATTAGATGTCAAGATCAATAAAAAAAGGACCTTTCGTGCATAAGGGTCTATTAAAGAAAGTAGAAGCTATGAACGCTAGCGGAAATAAAGAAGTTATAAAGACTTGGTCAAGAACTTCAACTATATTCCCTCAGTTCGTTGAAAATACAATAGCTGTACACGATGGAAGAAAACATGTTCCAGTTTATGTAACAGAAGACATGGTTGGACACAAATTAGGAGAATTCGTTCCAACAAGAACTTTCAAAGGACATAAAGACGACGAAAAATCAAATAAAAGAAAATAATAAAACTGTTGAAAGGAGGACCACGTAATGGAAGCAAGAGCTACTGCTAAATATGTACGTGTTTCAGCAAGAAAAGCAGGACAGATATGCGATCTTGTTAGAGGAAAAAATGTTAATGAAGCTTTAGCAATATTAAAGTTCACTCCAAGAGAGGCAGCTTCAATAATAGAAAAAGTTGTAAAATCAGCTAAAGCAAATGCAGAAAATAACTACGAAATGGATACAGATAAGTTATATATAGCATCAATAGTTGCAAACCAGGGGCCAACAATGAAGAGATTCATGCCAAGAGCTCAGGGACGTGCATGCGAAATAAGAAAAAGAACTTCTCACATAGAAGTTGTACTTAAAGAAAAATAAGAGAAGGAGGCATAGTAATGGGTCAGAAAGTTAATCCACACGGATTTAGAGTCGGTGTTATAAAAGATTGGGACTCAAGATGGTTCACTAATGATAGTAAAGAATTCGGAAGCTTTTTACTAGAAGACCACAACATCCGTAAATTTTTAAAGAAAAAATTATACTCAGCTGGAGTAGCTAAAATAGAAATAGAAAGATCAGCTAAAAAAGTTAAAATAGATTTACATGTTGCAAAACCAGGAGTTGTTATAGGTAGAGCAGGATCAGAAATCGAAGCTTTAAAAGTTGAATTAGAAAAATTAACTAAGAAAAATGTTATAGTTAACATAGTTGAAGTTAAAAATGTAGACAGAGACGCTCAGTTAGTAGCTGAAAATATAGCTTCTGCTATAGAAAGAAGGGTTGCCTTCAGAAGAGCTATGAAACAGGGAATACAGAGAGCTATGAAATCAGGAGCTAAAGGTATAAAAGTATCTGCTTCTGGTAGATTAGGTGGAGCTGAAATGGCTAGAACAGAAGGATACAGCGAAGGAAATGTACCTCTACAGACATTAAGATCTGATATAGAATACGGATTCGCTGAAGCAGATACTACATACGGAAAAATAGGTATAAAAGTTTGGATGTGTAACGGAGAAGTTCTTCCAACTAAAGGTGGTATCGGAGTAGATCCAAGAGAAGAAAGAAGAAACGACAACAGAAGAAACAGAAGAGATAATAAGAGAAATAACAGAGGAAATGATAGAAGAGGAAGAAGACCTCAGGGATCAAGACCTCAGAGAACTGAAAATAAAGCGAAATAATTAAAAGGTTCAGAGGAAGGGAGGAAAACAACTCATGTTAATGCCAAAGAGAGTTAAACGTCGTAGAGTTCACAGAGGAAACATGTCTGGGAAAGCTAACAAAGGTAACACTGTAACTTATGGTGATTTCGGTCTAATGGCTATGGAACCATCTTGGATAACATCAAATCAGATAGAAGCAGCCAGAGTTGCAATGACTAGATATATGAAAAGAGGGGGAAAAGTTTGGATAAAAATATTCCCTCATAAACCAATAACAAGAAAACCAGCTGAAACTCGTATGGGTGCCGGTAAAGGTTCACCTGAATACTGGGTAGCAGTTGTTAAACCAGGAAGAGTAATGTTCGAAATAGGTGGAGGAGTAGGAGAAGAAAAAGCTAGAGAAGCTATGAGACTTGCTGCTAACAAATTACCTATCAAATGTAAATTCGTAAGAAAAGAAGATCAGATAAAGGGTGGTGAATAGGATGAAAGCTAAAGAGTTAAGAGAATTAGAAAATGCACAGCTTATAGAAAAATTAAATGAATTCAAAAGCGAATTATTTAGCTTAAGATTCCAATTAGCTACTGGTCAGTTAGAAAATACAGCTAGAATAAAATTTGTTAAAAAAGATATAGCAAAGGTTAAAACTGTTCTTGCTGAAAGAAAGTTAAATGAAGCTAGAGCTTAATAATTGGAAGGAGGCTTTTTAAGACATGGAAAGAGGAAGTAGAAAAGTTAGAATAGGCCGTGTTGTAAGTAACAAGATGGACAAAACAATAGTTGTTGCTGTTGAAGAATTTGTACGTCATCCACTATACAACAAACGTGTTAAGAGAACAAAGACATTTAAAGCTCATGATGAAAACAATATATGTAACATCGGAGATAGAGTTAAGATAATGGAAACTAGACCTTTATCAAAAGATAAGAGATTCAGATTAGTAGAAGTAGTTGAAAAGGTTAAATAGTTTTTAGAAGAAGGAGGGAATACGATGATACAACAAGAAACTCGTCTAAGAGTTGCTGACAACTCTGGCGCTAAAGAACTATTAACAATACGTGTTCTTGGCGGAAGTAAAAGAAGATATGCTAATATAGGCGACGTAGTAGTTGCTACAGTTAAAAGTGCAACACCAGGTGGAGTTGTAAAAAAAGGTAAAGTTGTTAAAGCTGTTATAGTAAGAAGTAAAAAAGGCGTAAGACGTAACGACGGAAGTTATATATCATTTGATGAAAACGCAGCAGTTATAATAAAAGACGATAAGACTCCAGTAGGAACTCGTATATTTGGGCCTGTTGCTAGAGAGTTAAGAGATGATGACTTCATGAAAATAGTTTCTCTTGCTCCAGAAGTTCTATAATAAGGAGGTGCAATTGAGACATGATGAGAGTTAAAAAAGGCGACACTGTTGTAGTTATAGCAGGTAAAGACAAAGGTAAAAAAGGTACAGTTTTAAACGTAAACCCTAAAGCTAACAAAGTTACAGTTGAAGGAGTTAACGTAATAACTAAACACCAGAAACCATCAGCTATGAACCAGCAGGGTGGAATAATAAATAAAGAAGCTCCAATAGATATGTCTAACGTAATGCCATTTGATCCTGAAACAGGAAAAGGTGTAAGAGTTAGATTCGTAGAAAAAGACGGAGCTAAAGTAAGAGTATCAGCAAAGAGCGGAAAAGAATTATAATAAGTAAGGAAAGGAGGGACCTTAAATGGCTTCTAGATTAGAAGAAAAATATACAAAAGTAGTTGCTCCAGCTTTAATGGAGAAATTTGAATATAAAAACGTAATGGAAATACCTAAATTAGTTAAAATAGTTATAAACATGGGATGTGGAGACGCTAGAGAAAATCCAAAGGGATTAGAAAAAGCTGTTGAAGAATTAGAAATGATATCTGGACAGAAACCAGTTGTAACTAGAGCTAGAAAATCAGTTGCAAACTTCAAATTAAGAGAAGGTATGCCAATAGGTACAAAAGTTACATTAAGAAACGATAAAATGTACTACTTCATGGATAAATTAGTAAGTGTTTCTCTACCAAGAGTTAGAGACTTCAGAGGTGTTAGTGCAGATTCATTCGACGGAAGAGGAAACTATGCACTAGGAATAAAAGAACAGCTAATATTCCCTGAAATAGAATATGATAAAGTAGACAAAGTTAGAGGAATGGATATAATCTTCGTTACAACAGCAAAAACTGACGAAGAAGCTCGTGAATTAATAAAATTATTAGGAATGCCATTTTCTAAGTAAGTAAAGGAGGGATTCCCGTGGCTAGAAAAGCAATGGTTGTTAAACAGCAGAAAAAACAGAAATATAAAACTAGAGAATATACTAGATGCTCAATATGTGGTAGACCACATTCAGTGCTAAAAGATTTCGGTGTATGCCGTATATGCTTTAGAGAATTAGCTTACAAAGGTGAAATACCTGGTGTAAGAAAAGCAAGCTGGTAAGATTTTGGAAAGAATGGAAGGAGGGCTATAAAAATGACAATGACAGATCCAATTGCAGATATGCTTACTCGTATAAGAAATGCGAACACTGTTAAGCATGAAACTGTTGATGTTCCCGCTTCTAATATAAAGAAAGAAATAGCTAGAATACTTCTTGAAGAAGGGTTCGTAAAAGGTTATGACGTTATAGAAGATGGAAAACAGGGAATAATAAGATTACAATTAAAATACGGAGTAGAAGGCGAAAGAGTAATATCAGGACTTAAGAGAATATCTAAACCAGGTATGAGAATATACAGCGCTAAAGATGAAATACCAAAAGTATTAAACGGATTAGGTATAGCTATAATATCTACTTCAAAAGGTATATTAACTGATAAAGAAGCAAGAAAAGAAAATGTTGGTGGAGAAGTTATCTGCTACGTTTGGTAATATATAACGATAAGTAAGGAGGTGCGACAATGTCAAGAATAGGTGTTAAACCAATAACTGTTCCTGCAGGAGTTGAAGTTACAATAGCTGAAGGGAACTTAGTTACAGTAAAAGGACCAAAAGGGACTTTAGTAAAACAGTTAAGCGATGAATTAACTATAACAAAAGAAGAAAATACAATAGTTGTTACTAGACCAACTGACAACAAAAAACATAGATCTTTACACGGATTAACTAGAACTTTACTAAACAACATGATAGTTGGTGTAAACGAAGGATTCGAAAAGAAAATGGAATTAAAAGGTGTTGGGTATAGAGCACAGAAGAGCGGAAATAAATTAGTTATGAACTTAGGATTCTCTCATCCAGTAGAAATGGTAGATCCAGAAGGAATAACTGTTGAAGTACCAAACCAGTTAGAAATAATAGTTAAAGGTGCTGACAAACAGTTAGTAGGAAACTACGCTGCTAAGATAAGAGAATGGAGAAGACCAGAACCTTACAAAGGTAAAGGTATAAGATACGTTGACGAAGTTATAAGACGTAAAGAAGGTAAAACTGGTAAAAAATAAGTAGAATAGTTACTTAATATACACACTGGAAAGGAGTGAATAAGGTGATAAAGAAAGCTGATAAGAACGCAAAAAGAGTTCAGAGACATAAAAGAGTAAGAAGAAAAGTTTCTGGTACAACTGAAAGACCAAGACTTTGCATATTCAGAAGTGCCAATAATATATATGCTCAGATAATAGATGATGTTCAGAGAGTTACTTTAACTTCTGCTTCTTCATTAGAAAAAGAAATAAAAGAAGCTGGACATACAGGAAATAAAGAAGCAGCTAGAAAAGTTGGAGAATTAGTTGCTAAAAAAGCTATAGAAAAAGGAATCACTGAAGTTGTTTTCGACAGAGGTGGATACATATATCACGGTAGAGTTAAAGAATTAGCAGACGGAGCTAGAGAAGCTGGTCTTAAATTCTAATAAAAAAGGAGGGAAACATACATGCTACGTAAACCAATAGATGCATCTGTTCTTGAATTAGAAGAGAGCGTTATAGAAGTAAGACGTGTTACTAAGGTTGTTAAAGGTGGTAGAAACTTCAGATTCGCAGCTTTAGTTGTTGTTGGTGATAGAAACGGACACGTTGGTATAGGTGCTGGAAAAGCAATGGAAGTTCCAGACGCTATAAGAAAAGCTGTAGAAGATGCTAAAAAGAATTTAATAGTTGTACCAATGGTTGGTACTACTGTACCTCACGGAGTTAACGGACGCTTCGGTGCTGGTAACATATTAATAAAACCTGCAGCAGAAGGTACTGGGGTTATAGCAGGGGGTCCTGTTAGAGCCGTACTTGAATTATCAGGATTAAAAGACGTTAGAGCTAAATCTTTAGGATCTAACAATCCAAGAAACATGGTTAATGCTACTATAGAAGGACTTAAATCTCTTAAAACTGCTGAATCAATAGCAAGATTAAGAGGGAAAAAAGTTGAAGAATTATAAGGGTAAGGAGGTAGTGAATAATGGCTAAAATACAGATAAAATTAGTTAGAAGTACAATAGGAACTACTCCTAACCAGAGAAAAAATGTTCAGGCGTTAGGATTAAGAAAAAGAGAACAGGTAGTTGTTAAAGAAGATACTCCTCAGATGAGAGGTATGATAAACAAAGTTTCTCATTTAGTAGAAGTAAAAGAACTAGCTGAATAATATAAATACGGATTTGAAGGAGGTGCAACAATCGATGAAATTACATGAATTAAAACCTGCTAAAGGTGCTGTAAGAGCTACTAAGAGACTTGGTAGAGGTACTGCAACTGGTCAGGGTAAAACTTCAGGACGTGGACAGAAAGGTCAGTGGTCACGTTCAGGCGGAGGAGTTAGAGTTGGTTTCGAAGGTGGACAGATGCCTTTAGCAAGAAGACTGCCTAAGAGAGGATTCACTAACATATTCGCTAAAGAATATACAGAAGTAAACGTTAAAGATCTTAACAGATTCGAAAACGGAACTGAAATAACAGCTGAATTATTAAAATCTACAAAAGTTATAAGTAAAATAGCTAAAGATGGAATAAAAATATTAGGTGAAGGTGAAATAGAAAAAGCTTTAACTGTTAAAGCTGCTAAATTCACAGCTTCAGCTCAGGAAAAAATAGAAAAAGCTGGAGGTAAGGCAGAGTTAGTATAATAACCTGCTGAACTCCAGTATAAAAAGTACAAGCGGGGTGATTAAAACGTGCTTTCACAGTTAAAACAGGCTTGGAAACTTAAAGAAATAAGAAAAAAACTTTTATATACTCTAATGATGGTTGTTGTATTCCGTATAGGGACTACAATACCGGTACCAGGGATAGATACACGGACTATACAGCAGATGGTAGAGGGAAATAATCTATTATCTCTATATAATATGTTCACAGGGGGAGCATTCAGTAACTTTACACTGTTTGCGCTAGGAATAGGACCTTACATCACCGCATCAATCATAATACAGCTTCTTACTGTAGGATTTGAAAGTCTTAAAGAACTTCAGAAATCTGGAGAAGAAGGTAAGAAGAAGATGGACAAATACACAAGATTTACAGCACTTGCTCTTGCAATAGTTCAGGCGTTAGGAATAACACTTGGAATAGTAAGAAGCGCGCTTAGATCAGACAGTGTATTTTTCATTGCGACTGTAATAATTACACTTGTTTCAGCCAGTATGATGGTTATGTGGATTGGTGACAGGATAACAGAAAAAGGACTTGGAAATGGTAGTTCTGTTATAATATTCGTTGGGATAATCTCAAGAATACCTATCGATGGAATAGCTATTGCTAACCAGATAAAAGGAGGAATGACTCCTATATGGGCAGCAGTACTTCTTGTTGCTGTTATACTAGTAACAGTTTTAGGTGTTACATTTATACAGGAATCTACAAGAAAGATACCAGTTCAGTATGCAAAGAGAGTTGTCGGAAGAAAGATGTATGGCGGACAGAGTTCTCATATACCTATGAAAGTTAACCAGTCAGGAGTTATGCCGATAATATTTGCCAGTTCAATACTTGCAATGCCTCAGACAATAGCCATGTTTATGGGTCCTGATGCTCAGAATTTTGTGCAACAGTATCTAAGTGGTTCTACAGAACAGGGATTCTGGATATATAGATCAATAGAAATACTTCTTATAGTATTCTTCTCATATTTCTATACAACAATATCATTCAACGTAGAAGATATTACAAAGAATATGAAGAATAGTGGTGGTTTTATACCGGGAATAAGACCTGGAAAACCTACTGAAGACTATTTAGGAAGAATATTATCAAGACTTACTTTAGCTGGTGCGGCATTCTTAGGGATAATCGCCATGATACCAGCGCTAATAACTCATTATCTGTCTTTACCAATGAGTTTAGCAGGAACTTCACTTCTTATAGTTGTTGGGGTTGCACTTGAACTTAAGAGACAGCTAGAATCAAATCTAGTAATGAGAAATTACCAGGGATTTTTAAAATAAATCAAATTGGAGATGAATGATATGAGAATAATATTACTTGGACCTCCAGGGGCAGGTAAAGGTACTCAGGCAGCTAAAATAGTAGAAAAATACGCTATACCTCATATATCTACTGGAGACATATTCAGAAAGAATATAAAAGAAGGAACAGAACTTGGAAAGAAAGCTAAAGAATACATGGATCAGGGGCTTTTAGTTCCAGATGAATTAACTTGTGGTCTTGTTACTGACAGAATAGCTCAGGAAGATTGCAAAGATGGATTCATGCTAGATGGTTTCCCAAGAAATATAGCTCAGGCAGAACAGCTTGATAAATACTTATCTGAAGTTGGTTTAAAACTTGATAAGATAGTAAATATCGAAGTTGACAAGAGCATACTTGTTGGAAGAGCTGTTGGTAGAAGAATATGTAAATCTTGTGGTGCTACTTTCCACATAGAATTCAACCCAACTAAAGTTGAAGGCGTATGCGACAAATGTGGAGAACATCTTCACCAGAGAGCAGACGATAATGAAGAAACTGTTTCAAGAAGAATACAGGTTTATTTAGATGAAACAAAACCTCTAGTAGGCTACTATGCTGAACAGGGAATAGTTGCTGATATAAACGGTGACCAGGATATAGATAAAGTATTTGCTGACATAGCTGATGCTTTAGAAAAATAATGATTATTTTAAAAACCGATAATCAAATAGAGCTCATGAGAGAGGCAGGGAAAATCGTTGCTGATACTCATGAAGTTCTGAGAAGGGCTATCGCTCCGGGAATATCTACAATAGAGTTAGATAAGATAGCCGAAAATAATATCAGAAAATATAATGCAGTACCTTCCTTTAAGGGATACGGGGGATTTCCGGCAAGCATATGCGCCTCTATAAATGAGGAGGTTGTACACGGAATACCCAGTAATAAGACCGTAATGGAAGGTGACATTATAAGTATAGATATAGGAGCCTATTATAAAGGATATCATGGCGATGCTGCAAAAACACATGCCGTTGGTGTGATATCTGAAGAAGATAGGAAACTTATAGAAGTAACAAGAGAAAGCTTCTATGAAGGATTAAAATTTGCGAAGGTCGGTTACAGACTTTCGGATATCTCGCATGCGATACAAGCACACACAAAGAAACACAATTTATCAGTAGTAAGAACTTATGCGGGTCACGGAGTTGGTAAGAAACTTCATGAAGATCCTGAAATTCTTAACTACGGCCCACCTGGTAAAGGTCCCAGACTAAAAAAGGGGATGGTTTTAGCAATAGAGCCAATGGTCAACATCGGGAGTTGCCATGTATTTAGTCTGTCGAACGGGTGGACTGCTGTTACAGCAGATAGAAAAAAATCAGCTCATTATGAGCATACGATAGCGATTACTGGAGATGAACCTCTGATTCTGACAGAGCTTTAATCAAAAGGTGGTGAAAAACATGCTATCAGATAAATTACAAAGAGGACAGGTTGTTGTTGCTGCTGCCGGAAGAGATGAAGGTAAACTGTTTTTTATAGTCGGGAAAAAAGATAGTCAATACGTTTATATATCAGATGGAAAAAGCAGGAAGATAGACAATCCTAAACTTAAAAAGGTAAAGCATCTTAAAAAGACCAATATAGTTTCAGATAGTATAAGAGCCAAGATACTATCGGGAAGTATAACGGATTCTTTTTTAAGAGCTGAACTTAAGAAGCTGAATAAATAAACAACAGCTGAATGGAGGTTTGGTTAATTAATGGCCAAAAAAGATGTTATAGAATTAGAAGGTACAGTTGTAGAAAGCTTACCAAACGCAATGTTTAAAGTCAAATTAGAAAATGGACATGAAATATTATGTCATATTTCAGGAAAGCTAAGAATGAACTTTATAAGAATATTAGAAGGTGACAAAGTAAGCGTTGAATTATCACCTTACGATCTTACAAGGGGAAGAATTACTTGGCGTAAAAAAGCGTAAAAGTTTTCAGAGCTTTTAAGCTAAGGAGGGATAAATAATGAAGGTTAGACCATCAGTAAAACCAATTTGTGAAAAATGTAAAGTAATAAAAAGACACGGGAAAGTAATGGTTATATGTGAAAACCCTAAACACAAACAGAAACAGGGCTAAAAATAGAAATTATTACTAGAAATTTGTTGACATATATAGTATAATATTAAATTGTGATGTTAACGACGGCGTTGAAATATCGATATATATTAGATGCGGAAAATAAAATAGAGAAAACAATTAAAAATCATGCATAGGAGGTGCAATAATGGCAAGAATAGCTGGGGTAGACTTACCTAGAGAAAAAAGAGCAGAAATAGGCTTAACTTATATATACGGTATAGGTAAAGCGACTTCAAATGAAATATTAGCCAAAGCTGGGATAAATCCAGATACTAGAATAAAAGATTTATCTGAAGAAGAAGTTAATGATTTAAGAAGAATAATAGATGAAGATTTCTTAGTTGAAGGTGACTTAAGAAGAGAAATATCTTTAAACATAAAGAGATTAAGAGATATAAAATGTTACAGAGGAATGAGACACATAAAAGGTCTTCCATGCAGAGGTCAGAAAACTAAAACTAATGCAAGAACTAGAAAAGGACCTAGAAAAACTGTATCTCGTAAAAAAAGTAAATAATAATTGATTGATATACAAAAATATAAAGGAGGGAAACAGGAAAAATGGCAAAAGCTAAAAAGAAAGTAACACGTGTAAGAAGAAAAGAACGTAAAAACATAGAACGTGGACATGCACATATACAGTCTACATTTAATAATACAATAGTAACATTAACTGACGTTCACGGAAATGCAATATCTTGGGCATCTTCAGGTCAGTTAGGATTTAAAGGATCAAGAAAAGCGACTCCATTCGCTTCTCAGATGGCAGCAGAAACAGCTGCTAAAGCAGCAATGGAACACGGTTTAAAAACTGTTGAAGTATTCGTAAAAGGACCAGGTTCTGGTAGAGAAGCTGCAATAAGAGCTTTACAGGCTACAGGTCTAGAAGTAACTATGATAAAAGACGTTACTCCAATACCTCACAACGGTTGTAGACCACCAAAAAGAAGAAGAGTGTAATTTTTATTACCTCGCTTCAGTTTAAACAAAGATTAAATATAGCGATTTGACAATAAAGATTTATTTTCAGATTAATAACTTATATTAAAGCAAAATTTGTTTACCCTCAGTGGATTAATGAATTTTAAGGAGGGTTTTATCCATGATAGAAATAGAAAAGCCAAAGGTAGATATAATAGAGCTTAGCGAAGATTACAGATATGGTAAATTCGTAGTAGAACCTCTTGAAAGAGGATATGGAATAACTATAGGAAACGCGCTAAGAAGAATACTGTTATCTTCTCTTCCTGGTGTAGCAGTTAACGCTGTTAAAATAGATGGAGTTCTTCATGAATTCTCAACTATACCTGGAGTAAAAGAAGACGTAACAGAAATAATATTAACTTTAAAAGAACTTTCAGCTACTATTGACGGTGAAGGAAATAGAACACTTAAAATAGAAGCCCAGGGACCTTGTGTAGTTACTGGAGCAGATATAATATGTCCTCCAGATGTTGAAATAATAAACAAGGATCTTAAAATAGCTACATTAGATGAAGATTCTAAACTTAATATGGATATATATGTTGACAAAGGCAGAGGATATATACCTGCTGAAGAAAACAAATCAGAAAACATGCCAATAGGTGTACTACCTGTTGACTCAATATATACTCCTGTAGAAAAAGTCAGCTATCATGTTGAAAATACAAGAGTAGGTCAGAGAACTGATTTTGATAAATTAACACTAGAAGTTTGGACAAATGGAAGTATAAACCCACAGGAAGGCGTATCACTTGCTGCCAAAGTTCTTGTTGAACATCTTAAACTATTCATAGATTTAACTGCCCATGTTGGTAACGTTGAAATAATGGTAGAAAAAGAAGAAGATCAGAAAGAAAAAGTTCTTGAAATGACAATAGAAGAATTAGATTTATCAGTTAGATCTTATAACTGTCTAAAGAGAGCGGGAATAAACACAGTTGAAGAACTAGCAAGTAAATCTGAAGACGATATGATGAAGGTTAGAAACCTAGGTAAAAAATCACTAGAAGAAGTTATACAGAAACTAGATGAATTAGGACTAGGATTAAAACCAAGTGAAGAATAATAGACTTTCGAATATATAAAAATAATTACGTACTCGAAAAGGAGGGGAAAAAATGGCAACTTACCGTAAATTAGGTCGTGAAACTGCTCACAGAAACCTTATGCTAAGAAACTTAGTAACTGACCTTCTAAGAGAAGGAAGAATAGAAACAACTGTAACTAGAGCAAAAGAAACTAGAAGAATGGCTGAAAAGATGATAACTCTTGCTAAAAGAGGAGATCTTCACGCTAGAAGACAGGTTTTATCTTATGTTGTAGACGAAACTGTTGTTAAAAACCTATTTGATGAAATAGCTCCAAAATATGCTGAAAGAAATGGTGGATACACTAGAATAATAAAAAAAGGGCCAAGAAGAGGCGATGCTGCTGAAATGGCTTTCATAGAATTAGTATAATAGCTATTTAAACTAAATATGTGCTATGGCATACTATATATGTATGCCATAGCTTTTTTAAATATAGAATTATAAAAGAGTTAGAAAAGAAAAAAGACAGAATATAAGAAAAGTAAAAAAGAGACAGATTGAATTTAATATATAGAATAAATATAAACAGACAATAAACTCGAAAATTACTGTGCTAAGGTTCTTTGAACTGGCCAGTTAATATATAGAGAGGGTAAACATAAGTATAAGTTAAAATTAAAAAGATAAATCATAGCAGGCTGATTACAGCCTGTTTTTTTGCATTTATATGAATTTGTGTAGTGGTACAAATATAATAATATAACAATTGTATTTAATAATAGCAGGCTAAGGGATATAATTATAAGAATAAGCACAATTATATGGTATAATAAGTTACTGAATAATAAATTTATTAAAGTATTAATTTGTGAGTAAAAAAAGAACAGAATTATTAGGGGGTACTGTATGGAAGATAACATAATAGAAGTAAAAGACCTCTGTTTTGATTATGAAACTGAAGATGGGGATAAACATAGAGCCGTAGATAAGTTCGATATGAATATTAAAAAAGGCGAATTTGTTGTAATAATAGGGCACAATGGTTCTGGAAAATCGACAATTTCTAAAAATATGAATGCGATACTTATGCCTACTGAGGGGGATATAATCATAAAAGGCATGAACACGAAAGATGAAGATAAACTTTGGGATATAAGACAGACTGCAGGTATGGTATTTCAGAATCCAGACAACCAGATAGTAGCTACTATTGTAGAAGAGGACGTTGCCTTTGGACCTGAAAACCTGGGGATACCTTCAGCTGAAATAAGAAAAAGAGTAGATGAGTCTTTAAAAAATGTAGGGATGTATGAGTTCAGAGGAAGACAGCCGCATCTTCTTTCTGGAGGTCAGAAGCAGAGAGTTGCAATAGCAGGAATAATTGCAATGAAGCCTGAATGCATAATATTCGATGAGGCTACTGCAATGCTTGATCCATCGGGAAGAAAAGAAGTAATGAATACTATAAAAAAATTAAATAAAGAAGAAAATATAACCACTATACACATAACTCACTTTATGGAAGAAGCGGTAGATGCTGACAGAGTAATAGTTATGGAAAAAGGTAAAAAAGTATTAGAAGGGACTCCACGAGAAGTATTCAGCAAAATAGACATGCTTAAAAATATAGGACTTGATGTTCCATATATGACAGAGCTTTCTCATATGCTGAAAGAAGAAGGTCTTGATATAAGAGAAGATGTGCTTACAGTGGATGAAATGGTGGAAGAATTATGTCGATTACAGTAAAGAACTTAACTTATATATACGATGAAGGAATGCCTTTTGCCAGTAAAGCATTAGACGATATATCATTTGAAATAAAGGATGGGGATTTTGTAGGTTTAATAGGTCATACAGGATCAGGAAAATCCACACTTATACAACATCTTAACGGACTTATAAAACCGTCTTCTGGACAGATATTTATAAATGATTTTGAGATAACAAAGAAAAAAATAAATCTTACAGATATAAGAAAGAGAGTAGGGGTAGTATTTCAGTATCCCGAATACCAGTTATTTGAAGAAACAATAGAAAAGGATATAGCCTTTGGACCTTCTAATTTAGGTCTTGAACAGGACGAAATAAATAAAAGAGTAAAAGAGTCAATGGAAGCGGTAGGACTTAATTATAAAGAGGACAGAGAGAAATCTCCATTTGAGCTTTCAGGTGGACAGAAAAGGAGAGTTGCAATAGCAGGTGTTATAGCAATGGAACCGGAAGTGTTAATACTTGATGAGCCTACAGCTGGTCTTGATCCAGGCGGAAGGGAAGAGATATTTGCACTTATAAAAGGTCTTCATAAGACAAAGAACATGACTGTAATACTTTCATCACACAGTATGGATGATATGGCAAGACTTGTAGAAACCCTTATAGTAATGAACAAAGGAAAAATAGAATTTATGGGTGCTCCTAGGGATGTATTCAGAGAAAACTCTCACAGACTTAAGGAAATAGGTCTTGATATACCACAGGTTCTTGAACTGGCTATAAAATTAAGAGAAAAAGGATTTAATATCAGACAGGATATAATTACCGCTGAAGAAGCAAAAGAAGAAATAATAAAGGTTCTTGGAGGTGATGCTAAATGCTAAAGGACATTACAGTAGGGCAGTTTTACCCGGCAGACTCTAAAATACATAAGCTTGATGCAGGGGTAAAGCTTATAGCAGCCTTAATATTTATGATAAGTATATTCCTTGTAGATAAATTTATAGTCTATGGTGGAATTGTAGTAGTGCTTATAGCCGTTATAATGGCTTCTAAGATACCTGTGAAGTACATTCTTAAAGGAATAAAGCCTCTTAGATGGATAATTCTATTTACAGTGATTATAAATATGTTCTTTGTACCAGGTAATGCCATATGGTCGTTTGGATTTATGAGAATAACCGAGGAAGGTATACATCAGGCTCTGTTTATGTCTATAAGACTTACACTGCTTATAATAGGTACTTCTGTACTTACTCTTACAACATCTCCAATAGCGCTTACAGATGGTATAGAGAGAGTCCTATCACCAGTTAAGAAACTGGGATTTCCTGTTCACGAACTTGCAATGATGATGACAATAGCATTGAGATTCATACCTACACTTCTTGATGAAACTGACAAGATAATGAAAGCGCAGATGTCAAGAGGTGCGGATTTTGAAAGTGGAAATATAATGAGCAGAGCTAAAAATCTGGTACCACTTCTTGTACCATTATTCATAAGTGCATTCAGAAGGGCTGATGAGCTTTCTATGGCTATGGATGCGAGATGTTACAGAGGCGGAGATAACAGAACCAAGATGAAAGAGGCTGTTATAGGAAAACCAGAGTATATATCTATACTTATGCTTATATTATATACAGGTGCGATAATAGCCATGAGATTTATAAATATAGGAGTATAGAATGAGAAATATAAAAATAACTCTTCAGTATAACGGAAAAAACTATTGTGGCTGGCAGAAGCAGCCGGACTCAATGGGAATACAGGGTAATTTAGAATATGCGGTAAATAAAATAACAGGGGAGAAGGTAAATATAAACGGATCTGGAAGAACCGATGCAGGAGTGCACGCACTCGCACAGGTGGCAAACTTTCAGACTGAGTCCAAAATACCTGCTTCAAAATTCCCTGATGCGCTTAATTCACAACTCCCAAAGGATATTTCTGTAATATATGCTGAGGAAGTAGATATGGAATTTCACAGCAGATACAGTGCTGTGGGAAAAAGATACAGATATCTTATATACAATAGCAGATATAGAAATCCGATAATAAAGGATATTTCATATCAGGTCAAATACGATCTTGATGTGGAAAAAATGAAAAGAGAAGCAAAGTCACTTATAGGAACACATGATTTTAAAGGATTTATGAGTAGTGGATCTTCTGTGGAAAATACAGTAAGAACTATAAGCGATGTTGAAATAATACAGGATGGAAATCTTATAATCATGGAGTTTGAAGGAAATGGTTTTTTATACAATATGGTAAGAATACTATCGGGAACTCTTGTGGATATTGGAAGAGGAAAAATAAACAATAGTATGCGGGAAATAATCGATAGTAAAAGCAGAAAACAGGCAGGTCATACGGCCCCGGCACATGCTTTATTCTTAAAAAAGGTATTTTACCCTGAAAATTAAACATATAATTAATAAGTATAAATTTAGTAAAATAGACTATTCCTATTTTGCTGAGTTTATACTTTTTTTATTCTGATTTTTAAAAATATCGCTTTATATTAGTATAGATATGGTTAAAAGGTGCAAAACTAAATACATAAATAATTTATAAAAAGGGGAAATTATCATGAAAAGAATTTTTGTCCTGTGTCTGACTATGTGTATAATTTTATCTTTGCAGGTAGATGCTTTGGAAAAAGAATTACTTTATCGAGGATATAGTGAAGATATAACTGAAAATATTACAAATAAAAATAATAAAATCGAGGGTATCCGTATAAAAGATATTTCCAAAGAAGATGATAGTATTGTGTACTATTATGATGATGACGGTGACAATCTTAACTATAAAGACGATACGGATAAATCATATTACTTTAAAATAAAAAATTACATAGAAAAAAATGATGATTATATTGATAAATACGGTATAGAAAAAAAGAAAAAAGTATCAGCTGTACTAATGGGTGGATATCCAATTGATATAGACGGTATTTACAAAAGATACAAAGATAAAATTACAGAAGATGAGGCGAGATATGTTACCCAAGCGCTAATATTAAATATAACAAACGATACTATTATAAACAAAAGAAATGGTGATAAATTCGATAAGGTTTTTACTAAGGATATGAAAAGATACTATAATAGCCTTTGTAAGAAATATATAAGTGATTTTAAAGAAGATTATCCATTTAAGGAGAAAGAACCCTTTATAATGGGAAATATGACGCCTAAAAGGGAATGTAAAGAAAATGGGGATACCTGGAGAACGGGAAATCTAAGAATAAAAAACATATCAGATACAGAATATGTTAAATTATTGAATTTAAACAGCGATATGATACTTATAGACAGTGATAGCGATAAACCGATTAAAGATAATATAATTGGAAAAAAAGATAGATTTTATATTAAATTTTATGAAAAGCCAAATGATTGTGAGATAGGACTTAAATGGAAAGAACAGAATGCCGAAATTTATATTTATGAATTTAAAAAGGGAGATAAAAAAACAAAGAATTTAATAAACTCTGGAATAAAAGAATGCGAAAAAATAAAATATTATAATTTTAATTCAGAAGAAGATTGTACAGACAATGATAAAATATCGATAAATATAAAAAAAGAGTATAGCAGCGGTGAAAATGAATCTATAATTGTAAGTCTAATAGCAAATAATAGTGTTATAAGGACTTCTGTATTGAATAGTGTAAATAATTGGGATTATACATTTGAAGATATGGACAAAAAATCAGAGGGTGAGAATATACTATATTCTGCTGAAGCCAGGGATGCCTCTGATGAAATTAAATATAAAATAAAAGGAAATGCTGAGGATGGATTTATAGTTTCAGAGGAGATTATAGACGGATATAGTGAACAGGATGAATATGAGGCCGATAATAATTTTGATGAGTATGAAGAAAATAGCGAAATAAACGATATAGAGAATGAAGTTTTAGATAGTAATAATACTAAAGCGGAAACAGAAAAAGCAGAAGATAACTATATAAGTTCGCCTAAAACAGGGGATAATAGCAATATATCTTTATATGGAATTTTATTTTTAAGTTCGTTTATCGGTATAATTTGCATAGTTAAACATAATAAAAGATACTTATAATTTAGGATTTTATAAATTATAATATCAATGCGAAAAAAATATTGGGAAATAATTAAAATATATAAAGAAAACCTGTAAAATAAAGGGTTTGAAAAAACTTTTATTCCCCAAAAAAGTACGTTATTAAGGTTGACAGAAATGAGTTCAGGTCGTATAATATATGAGAATGTGTTAATAAGTCCACTTTGCCCCGGACTTGACATAAACGGAAAAATATTTTTAGAGAGAAAAGTTAAGGAGGGACAGATATGAAAAGTTATATAGCTAGACCAGAAGATACAAAAAGAAACTGGTATTTAGTTGACGCTGAAGGAAAAACTTTAGGTCGTATAGCAACAGAAATAGCAACATTATTAAGAGGGAAACATAAACCAACATTTACACCACACGTAGACGGAGGAGACTTCGTAGTAGTAGTAAATGCATCAAAAGTAGTTTTAACAGGTAAAAAATTAGATCAGAAATACTACAGATACCACACAGGTTATGTAGGTGGTTTAAAAGAAATATCATACAGAGAAATGATGCAGAAAAAACCTGAAGAAGTAGTAGCACACGCTGTTAGCGGAATGTTACCAAAGAACAAATTAAGAAGCAGAATGATGACAAGATTAAAAGTATACGCTGGTGCTGAACATAATCATGCAGCTCAGAATCCAGAAGTAATAGAATTCTAATTAGGTAAAGGAGGGGTTATCATGGCAAATGTACAGTACATAGGAACAGGAAGAAGAAAACATTCTGTAGCTAGAGTAAGATTAGTTGCAGGTGAAGGAAATATAACAGTAAACGGAAGAGACTTAAACGAATACTTCAACTACGAAACTCTAATAAGAGACGTAAAACAGCCATTAGTTTTAACTGAAACTGAAAACAAATACGATGTAATAGTATTAGTTGAAGGTGGAGGATTCACTGGACAGGCTGGAGCTATAAGACACGGTATATCTAGAGCTTTATTAAAAGCTGACGAAGAATTAAGACCTGCTTTAAAGAAAGAAGGATTCTTAACTAGAGATGCTAGAATGAAAGAAAGAAAGAAATACGGATTAAAGGCTGCCAGAAGAGCACCACAGTTCTCAAAAAGATAGTTTTTATTATCGGGAGACTACAATTACGTATACAATACCTCAGAGGCTTTATGCTTCTGGGGTTTTTTATTTTTTGAAGAAAAGATATATCCTGTGGATAGATTTTACAAAGGAAGATTTTAATAGCCAAATTGTTGTGTTTATAATGTGGAAAACTTTTGGTTATTTTATGAAGGATTTTATTATTTACATAATATATATGTAGATTAAAAATCTATATTTTATGATTTAAACAATAAATCCAATTATAATATAACGAAAATGATTTATAAAAAAGCATAGAAAAAATCCGTAAGATTAATCTTACGGATTTTTTCTTATATAAATATATTAAAATTAAAACTCATAAATTACTTTTATGACAGGAAGCCTTCTATTATTTCCTTTTCAGCTTCTTCTTCGGTAAGTCCGAATGTACGAAGTTTAAGTATCTGTTCTCCTGCTATTTTACCAATTGCGGCTTCATGTATAAGAGAGGAGTCCTTATGTCTTGCAAACAGACGTGGAGAAGCGTCTACAATGGCATCACCATCTATTATTGCATCACATTCAGAATGTCCCTTACATGCAGCATTTCCAACTATAACAGAGTCCATTGTCTGGCAGGATTTATCTCTTGCAACAGAACGTGATACTATATCTGCAGCAGAATCCTCACCGTTAAGTTCAACCTTGAAGTGTGTATCAGTAGTCTGTTCACATTCAGTGAATAAACGCTCGTCAACTATAAGACGTGCACCCTCTGCAACAGTTGCGTGGGTTCTTCTGTATGCACTATCAACGCCACTTATCTGTGTAGAGTGTATTTCAAGGGATGAGCCTGCTTCAAGAACAGCCTCTGTAACGGGATTTATAGATTTGTTTCCATTTCCAGTACCTATTCCCATATGTTTTTCTTCATATACTATGTGCGCATTTTCAGCAAGAAAGAAACTATGTACACCGTTATGTCTTGCTGTGGATTCATTGTCTGTATTAACACCACAGCCTGCAATTATCTTAACATCACAGTCTCTTCCAACGTGGAAATCATTGTATACAAGGTCATTAACTCCACCATGTGTTACACATGCAGGTATGAATACCGTTTCACCTTTAGTGCCTGGAAGGATAGTAATATCTATACCAGGTTTATCCTTTTTAGGCTCTATTATAATATTCTTGCTGGATTTACGACCTACGCATTTACCATTTTCTCTTATATTAAAAGCACCAGTGAAGTTCCCTGTAAAATCAGAAACTTTTTCTAATAATCTTCTTGTAATATCGCTCATTGTATTACTCATAATTTACCTTCCTTTCTCCGCAACGACGTGTTTCCAGGTGGTTATTATTTGTCATTTTAGCTATCATTTCTGGTCCTGGACCGTGATCTGAAACTGTACCGTCAGAAACTATAACTATTTCATCAGCAATCCGAAGAATACGTTCCTGATGTGAAATTACAACTATTGTTCTGTCTTTCTGATTTCTCATTTCTTCAAATACACCGATTAATTTTTCGAAACTCCATAAATCTATTCCGGCTTCAGGCTCATCGAATATTATAAAATCGCTGTTTCTTGCCAGAACAGTGGCTATTTCAATACGTTTGATTTCACCACCGGATAAAGTGGAATCTATATCTCTATTTATATATTTTCTTGCACATAGTCCAACCTTCTGTAAAAGATCACATACGCTTTCATCACTTAGTTTTATACCAGCAGCAAGACTTAACATTTTTCTTACTGTAATTCCTTTAAAGCTTACAGGCCGCTGAAATCCGAAACTTATTCCTTTAAGTGCGCGCTCTGTAACATCAAGTTTTGTTATATCTTCACCATCCATCAGAATTTCTCCCGAAGAAGGCATTTCTATTCCCATAAGAATACGGGCAAGAGTTGTCTTACCGCTTCCGTTTGGCCCGGATATAGCTACTAAACGGTTATTTTTTATTTTGAGATTTACGTCTTTCAGAATTTCTTTACCGTCTGGTGTAGACCAGCAAATATTTTTCAATTCTATCATCGTAATCACTCCTTTATTTTTAAAATGAGTTACTAATTGGATTGGGTTTAATGTATTTTTAGTTGCCTAATTATGAATATTATTCTCAGTTTTATCAATATTATTATACCCATAAAATTTATGCTATAATGTATTTTGAAAATATTCATACTATGATTGGACATATATCTTTCTATGGAGTAGTTTACTCTCCTTTTTTATGAAATACAAGATATTTTGAAGGATAATTTGCGGTTATAAAAATAAAAGACGAAAATCATGTATTTAAAATTTAAATAAATAACAGAGTAAAAATAGAATTCATACTATTTTAGTAGGATATTGATAAATTAAATATATTGGTTTTACAGAAGATACCTAAAAAAATAAATAATAAAATATACAAAAAAAACACCCGAAAAAATCAGGTGTTGTTGTATATATATTTTGTTTTTAAAAATACAGTCAGAGGATTATTTTTTATTTCCCTGATTTGCTACTTTGTTCATTTTTTCTTTTATCAGTTCCTGGTCTCCAAGATATTCTTTCTTTATGAAGTTTAGATTTTCGTCAAATTCATATACAAGTGGAACTCCAGTAGGAATGTTTACACTTACTATTTCATCCCCAGATAGATTTTCAAAGTATTTTACAAGTGCACGAAGAGAGTTTCCATGAGCTGTAATAAGTACTCGTTTGCCCTCCTTCATATCCTTTGCTATAACATTTTCAAAAAATGGAACTACACGCTCAATAGTATTTTCAAGACTTTCTCCAAGAGGAAGTTTTTCTTTATATTCGTTTCTGTACTGTTCTAAAAGAGCAGGGTTGCGTTTATCATTTTCTTCAAGAAGGGGAGGAGCTATATTGAAAGAGCGACGCCAGACTTTAACCTGTTTTTCACCATATTTTTCAGCGGTTTCAGATTTATTAAGTCCCTGAAGAGCACCATAATGGCGTTCATTTAATTTCCAGCTTTTATTTACAGGAAGCCAGTCGCGGTCCATTTCATCAAGTACATAATTGAGAGTATGTATTGCTCTTTTTAAATATGATGTATAGCATACATCGAAGTCATATCCTGCTGATTTAAGAAATTTACCTGCATCTCTGGCTTCAGTACGTCCTTTTTCAGATAAATCCACATCTGTCCATCCTGTAAAAAGGTTTGCTTTATTCCATTCGCTTTCGCCGTGGCGGATTAATACTAATTTCATTGTATTCACTTCTCTTTTCTAAAAAATAATTAAGTTAGCTATAACTAACTTAATTTTAAATATGATGTCTGGCTTTGTCAATAGAATAGAACTCTTTTTGAAAATTATATTTAATTGAATTTGATTTTCTAATAATATTAAATTCTTTTAATTCAGAACTTAAAATAAAAATAAATCAATTATTATAAATTCATTATTAATAATTACAAAATTAAAAAACAGCAGAATAAATATAAGGTTTTTAAATTGAAAGTGTCCAGATTATAAATGTGTAGAAATATATATAAAAAACAATTGACTAGGTAATATATGATGATGTATATTACAGTTAGTTAAGGCTAACTTAAAATAAATTAATATAATCATCTGTGAAATGAAAGCAGCTAGGGTAAATTATAAATGGGAAATTTTGAATGTGAGGTGATATTTTATGGATTTAAATATAAATACTATTTATGGACTTACTATTCCATTTCTTGGAACATCTTTAGGTGCAGCCTGTGTGTTATTTATGAAAAAGAATTTAGATGTTAAAGTACAGCGTGCTCTTACCGGATTCGCAGCGGGTGTTATGGTTGCGGCTTCTGTATGGAGTCTTTTAATACCAGCGCTTGACCGGTCTGCATCTATGGGAAAATTATCATTTATTCCAGTAGCTGTAGGTTTCTGGATTGGGATTTTATTCCTTTTATTATTGGATCATCTTATTCCACATCTTCATCGGAACAGTAAAGATCCAGAAGGAATTAACGGCCCGCTTAAAGACAGAAAAAGCAAATTACAGCGTACTACAATGCTTGTTCTTGCGGTAACACTTCATAATATACCAGAGGGTATGGCTGTAGGTGTTGTATATGCAGGATATCAGGCTGGAAATGTAGGGATAAGTGCTATGGGTGCTTTGGTTCTTGCAATTGGGATAGCAATACAGAACTTTCCAGAAGGTGCGATAATATCAATGCCACTTCATTCTGAAGGCGTGAGCAAGAAAAAGGCCCTTGGACTTGGTATTTTATCGGGAGCGGTTGAACCTATAGGAGCAATATTAACTATAATGGCATCAAGTATAATAGTTCCGATACTTCCATACTGCCTGAGTTTTGCAGCTGGTGCGATGCTTTATGTTGTAGTTGAGGAATTAATTCCGGAAATGTCACAGGGTAAACACTCAGATATAGGTACAATATTCTTCTCAGTAGGATTCAGTATAATGATGATACTTGATGTGGCACTTGGATAGAAATAGAAAAGGATTACTAAAAAGATATTATAAAACAGAAAGTATAAGGGATTATAGTATTTATAGATTATGATTATATAATACAAAGGCGGATAATCTGGTATAGATACAGAAGTTTAAAAAGGCTATTTTAATATAAGATTTGAATGAATGAGAATTTATAGGATAAAATACAAAATGAAAAAATGCAGAGGGAATATATTATAAGAGAATAATATAATAAAAGTGAAAAATTATATTTCCAGGAAAATATAAACTGACAGAATTTGCATATCAACGAATAAAAGACACTCTCAGTAATTTGATTTACTGCAGGGTGTCTTTTTCTATTTGATATATTTATAATATAGAACATATTATCATGAATGTAATATAATAAAAAATTAAAGAATGTAAATAAAACTATGAGTATATAAAAAAACTAAAAAAATTAAAACTTTTTAGAAGGGATAAATCGTCTTATATATGAAAGGAGGCATTGGCCAATGAAAATATACAACTTCATAGATGTAAGAAAAGAAAAACTAATAAAGCGGTATATAACAGATAATAAAGAAAGTTTATATAGATTTGCGTACAGCTACGTTAAAAATCAGCACGATTCACTTGATATTGTCCACGATGCGGTGTGTAAAGCACTTACAAATAAGGACTCACTTGAAAGCGAGGATAAAATAAAACCTTGGATTTATCAAATTATATCAAACTGTGCTATAGACTATATGAGAAAAAATAAGAAATATACAGAGATGACGGATGAGATACAAAATGAAGGTATGGTAGGACTTGATGAGTACAGGGATTTTGATTTATATCAGGCAATGGAAAATCTTCCTGAGAAATACAGGATAGTTATAATACTCAGATATTTTGAAGATATGAAAATATCTGATATAGGAAAAGTTCTTGGAGAAAAAGAAAGTACAATAAAAACGCGATTATACAGCGGACTATCGAAATTGAAAATAGAGCTTTCAGATAAAGGAGAGGTATAAAATATGAAAAATAAAAAAATAAATGAATTAAAAGACAGATATAACAATATAGAAATACCAAAGGAACTGGATAATGTAATAGAAAATGCTTTTGATGGGGCAAATAAAAAGAACAGAGGACATTCAAATAAAAACCTAAAAAGAATTGGAACTACGGCTGCAGCTCTTGGTATAGTAGTTGCATCTGTAAATATGAGTCCTTCATTTGCACAGACTCTTGAAGAAATACCTGTTATAGGAAGTGTTATAAAGGTTATAAACTTTGATAACTATAAAATGAGCGAAAATGGAATAGATGTATCAATAGCTATACCTGGAATAAAGGGAACAGGAAGTAAGGAGCTGGAATATAAATTAAACGAGGAGTTTAAGGCTGATGGTAAAAAAGAATACGAAAAATATAAAAAAGAGGCAGATGAGCTGAAAGCAGCTGGTGAGAATGGACATAAGGATGTAAACGCGTGGTATGAAGTAATAAATGAAAATGATGACACTCTTTCACTTGCATACTACAACTCAACATCTGAGGCATCATCAGAGCTTACAAGAAAAATATACAATATAGATAAGAAGGAAAAAACAGTTCTTACTCTCAAGGGTATGTTTGGAAACAGTGACTATGTGGATTTATTAAGCAGAAATATACTTGAACAGATGAAGAAAAGAACAGAAAAAGACCCTGCTGATGCTTATTTTGTGGAACCTGATTTCAAAATAAAAGAAGATCAGAACTTCTATATAAATAAAGATAATAATCTCGTTATATGCTTTGATAAATATGAGGTTGCTCCAGGTTCTTCGGGTCTTGTTGAATTTGTGATACCAACAAATGTAGTAGAAAAATTAATGAAGTAATACAGGGCAATATAAATAAATTCTGGCAATCGATATTTTTATATTTATAAAGATATTGATTGAAATAACTCCCACAATAATTATATATTTGCCAGATGTATAATTAAAAAATAATAAGATAACCATAAAAAGCTGATACTGAGTTATCAGCTTTTGTGGCCTATAAAAATAAAAATTTGTATGTTTATTTATTATATAGAAGGATTTTAAAATCTAAATATAAATTATGTTGTACACATATTACCGGAATAATTGGTGATACTGTGGATACTTTTTATATATACGGTTAAATATATCGGGAGCATAACTTTAAACGGTGTTTATAATTTACAAAATTTAATAATGTACGATTAAGTGAAAATAAAACACGGAAAAGGAGTATTTTTATGAACAGCTCGGATATAAATATATGTTTAAAAAAACGGAAGGTATTCGCAATATGGACAATTATGGTATTTACGGGAAAGTCGTTTATAGTAAATGAAGCTTATTTAGATAACATAAGCTATATAGGGATGTTTTTAATGTTAACAGGTTTTTTAATGGTGTTAATAATTAATATTAATTTTTTTAAAAGACGTGTGAAAAGTTACGCAAATATACCATTTATTTCTATTATTGCAGATATTCTTATAGGATTTGGACGGTCATTGAAGATAACAAATATATTTTTGATAGGTTCAATGATTGCACTTGTTATATTAGTAATACAAAGGTTTAAACTGAGTAAAAACACAGGATAACAGTATAAAGGTAGCGGAATATAAATTAATTACTAAAATATTTCAAAATGATGTCTCATAGCTTATATACGATTTCAGAAAGGGGTGTATGTATAATATGAAGGAAAAAAAGCTAAAATATCTTAAATATTACGATATTATTTTTATAACTCTGGTTATGTTTGGATCTGCTATTTATAGTTCAACTCTTGGATATTATGAGCTGATAAACGGAGCTGTAAATATAAGTGAAAATCTCTACTTTTCAGAGCTTGATAACTGGTTTAGTACTTTTGATGAACTTGTTCGACTGGTTATAGTTTTTATTTACTTATATATAAGGGGATTTAATTTCAGTAAGTGGAAATTTAAAATAAACTGGAAGGTTGTTTTATCGGGGATTGGAATCTATATAATTTCTTCTCTGATTATGGATTTATCATCTTTTGCGTTTGGGTTTAGTCTTTTTCCGCTGGAATATACTGGAGAGCATATAATGATAAAAGAGCTTTTAGAAGATATAAGTCTTTCGCTTATTCGGTTTTCAATTTTAAATGGTTTCTTTGAAGAAATATTTTTCCTTGGAATATGTATGAATGTAGAGGAGAATAACAGAATAAAGGCACTTATATATTCGATGATTATAAGAACATCATTCCATACATATCAGGGAATAGCGTCAGCACTTACGATAGGAATAGGAATAGGACTGCTGTTTTATTTTGTCTATAAAAAAGATAAAAATAAAAATCTTGCTCCAGTTATGGTTGCGCATACCATGTCTGATATATTAGGTGCGGGTATCATAGGATTTTTAATATATTAGAACTATTCGCAGGAGGACTACGAATATGTATTTTGATTTTGAAACTATGAATACAATAATACCGTTATTTATAGGGGGAATATTTTTAATAACTATTATTTCCTCTATTTCAGAACGTAGCAAAAATAATAATTCGCCAGGGATTAAAGTAGACGCGAGAGTAGTATCAAAGAGGAAGAATACAACTTATTATAATCATGGGGATATATCTAATGCTAGTGGTATAAATAATAATTATACAACATTAAATACACATTATTATGTAACATTTGAGGTAGATAGTAAAGATAAAATGGAATTTAAAGTAGATATTAGAGAATATAAAGGGCTTACTGAGGGAGATTGTGGCATATTGTATTTTCAGGGGAGCCGTTATCTCAAGTTTAAAAAAGAAATAATTTAAAGCTGAAAATATTCAGGTTATAAATTTATAAGTAAAAAAGCTATTTTAAAGCATAATTTGGTTTACAAACCGCAGATAAGAGATAATATATGAAGCTAAAATTATATAATGGAAGATAAGAGTGTACAGTTTATATATGTGCACTCTCTATTTTTATATTTGATATTATATAAGTGTATTTTAAAAATAAAAACCTCTGCAAGCTGATATGAGCCAACAGAGGTAAATTTATATATATTATTTCATACCAATAGGGTATTAATTCAATCCGAAAATTATAGTTATTGAAATTTTATTCGTAAAGAACCCCGTTTCCAAATGTATTTTCTTCTTCGCTATCATCGCTGATATCTCCGTGTCCTGCAAAGAACCCACAGAAAGCAAGGAATCCTATTAATAATATGAATATACCAACCGGAACAGACCAAGAAGATCTTAAATCATATATAAATCCAGTAAGTATTGGTCCAAGTGCTGCGAACAGATATCCTGCAGACTGAGACATTCCAGAAAGCCGTGCAGCCATCTGAGAGTTAGAAGTTCTAAGTGATATAAATGCTATTGAAAGACTTATACTTCCACCCATACCTATTGACATAAGAACAACAGCAAGACTCATCATCAGTGGAGTACGTCCAAGTAAGAATGTAGACATACCTGAAGCGTATATACAGCAGACTGTATAAACAAGTATACGCTGGTCTTTTATCTTATCGCAAAGAGTAGGTATTATTAATGTAGCAGGTATAGCCATTAACTGGAATAATAGTGCCATATTTCCTGCAAATGCCTGGCTTAATCCTTTTGACATTACTATTGTAGGAAGCCATGCAACAAGCGAATAGAATAATAGAGACTGAGTTCCCATAAATAATGTTACCCACCATGCTCTTTTAGATTTCCAGACAGAAGAACAATTGTTTTCGCTGTTTTTATTTACTTTTACAGTTTTAACTTTTTCTCTTGTCTGAGGAAGCCATATAAGTATAGTAAGAAGTGTAAGGCCAAACCATACGCAAAGTGTGTTTTTCCAACCGAATTCAAGCCCTTTTGCAAGAGGTACACTCACACCTGCTCCGACTGCAGCGAATATACACATTCCTGAAGTATATATACTTGTAACGAAACCTACTTTTTCAGAGAAATGTAATTTGATTATACTTGGGATTATTACGTTACCTATTGCTATTCCGACCCCGATAACGCCTGTTCCTATGAATAAACCTGCAACTCCTGTATATGAACGGCATACCTCTCCAAGAAGTATTAGTACTAAACCAAGAAGCATTGTTTTTGCATGACCGATTTTTCCTGAAAGTGTTGAAACGAATGGTGAAACTATAGCAAATGCTATAAGTGGAAGTGTAGTTATAAAACCAGCAGCTGTATTTGTAAGTCCGTATTCTGTCTGTATCATTTCTACAACTGAACCAACTGCTGTGATAGGTGCACGAAGATTGAATGAAATAAATAATATTCCTAATAGTATTAATAGTGATTTTGTTTTACTCATTTTTGTTTTTTTCATATAGTATTCCTTTCTGTATTTGCTTTTTAGATTTTTATAATATAAATTACGTTCAAAATAATTTTTGAGATTCGATATACTATCATCCTACCTTTAAAAAGGCACGATGTAAATTCTACTATATATAACCTTTTATTGTCAAATTATAATTATGGCATATAATATTTAAGAATATAGTTTATTTAAGGTGATTATCAATTATTATAAAGAAATATTAATAATTGAGTATAAAATAATAATGTATTACATAATATAAACACTAAATATAAAAACTAATTTAAAAGTTCGTGTTTAGTTATAAAGAGTTAAATAAAGATTATAGTATTTTTTATATTGTTTTTAGAATTAGGGGATATTATTCTTTGGCAGAATAGATATATAAAGGATAGTATATTTTTATATTATTTAGAAAAACTCATGTTTATATATTATTAAAATGAGGATTTAAGGGATAATATTATAATATTTTATATAAATAGAAAAGAAATATCGGTTAAATATATTCCTATATAAAAACATATTATCGTGTGTGGTTAAGAAATTTATGCTATGTGGAAGATTATAGAATGGAAAGCTGTTATATTATGGATATAATGATTTCTTATGGAATGTTCGGTTTTAATAGACTATATGCAAAACTATCAGTATATTACTTATATAGATATACATATAAATGAAAAACAAAGAGGGTGTATTTTATAATATAAATTTATAACTATATAAGAAAAAAAGTATATTGTTATTATATATGGAGATAATTAATGTATAATAGGAATATAAATTTTTATGGATAGTTAAGAGGGGATAATATAATGGAATTCAGAAAAACTTTAAAGATTGATATAGACAGAATAATGGATATAATGCATCAGGCACAGGAATATTTAAAAAGCAGAGGCGTGGATCAGTGGCAGGATGGATATCCGCAGCCAGAAATAATACTAAATGATATAGAAAATGAAGAAAGCTATGTTGCAGAGATGGATGGCAGAGTAGCAGGAACACTTGTTATATCATTCAGAGGAGAAGAAACATATGATGAGATATATGAAGGTGAGTGGCTTAGTAATGACGACTACTGCGTGGTACACAGAGTAGCCATGGATATAAATTACAGGGGGAAAGGCCTTGCATCTGATATGCTTAAATATGCTGAACAGTTATGCAAAGAAAAAAATATTAAAAGTATAAAGATAGATACTCATTTAGATAATAAAGTTATGAGGGGACTTATATCTAAAAATGGATATAAATATTGCGGAATAATATATCTTAATAATGGTGATAAAAGAGTAGGGTATGAAAAAATACTTGAATAATTCTCATTTTCAAATATAATATAAGAATAAGCCATTGTTGATATTTCAATATATTCTATAAATTTTAAAATATAAAATAAAAAAATATAAAATAAAGTGTTGACTTATAATATCTATGGTGGTATTATAATACTTGTCCTTGAGAGAG